>Ga0265301_10000122_pt1 | contig 124447 bp, 198 predicted proteins | sample AusTroGonzalo_MG_2_FD_193488 | JGI IMG/M metagenome (GOLD analysis project Ga0265301, IMG submission 193488) | Bovine rumen microbial communities from tropical cattle in Woodstock, Queensland, Australia - Gonzalo_04 | ecosystem: Host-associated > Mammals > Digestive system > Stomach > Rumen ... | reverse complement strand
GATGCTTTAGAAATCCGCGTTAAAATCTCTAGCGCTTTCGTTAAGAATTCAATGAAAATCTTTGCAGTTTTAGAATTTATAAATGTAGTCCAAAATTCCTGAGCAGTAGCCTTTAATTTGTCTATGGAATACTGCAAGGATTTCATATATCTTTCTTGTTCTTTTTGAGCACTTCCTGTTGACTCAAGAGCAGATTTATATGCTCCTTCTAGAACATCAAGATTTCCAAATACAGCAAGAAGAGCATTGCTATTTCTCTTTCCTGCAAGAGCTTCTGCTAATGAAGCTTGTTCTATATCTGATAAATTTTTCCATGCCTTACCGATTCCTAAAACTATTTCATAAATATCTTTATATGTTTCAAGATCTTCTTCCAAAATATCAAAACCGGTAAGTCCCATTACAAGACCTCGCAATTTTGATGTTGTCTTTGTAAATTGATCTTCTTCTTCACCAAGATCTTCAAGTTCAGTCTTTGCACCTCTTATACGTGCAGACATTGTTTTCCATAAAGTACCAACAGAATCAGGATCCTGAACAACTGTATTAGTTGCAGTAATTAGAGCTACAGCTTTTTCTATATCAGTATTTGCAGCACTAAAAGATGCAGCAGATCTTTGAAGAGCTTCACCAATTCCTGCGGTATCAATTGCCCAGTTATTAGCTACTTCATTATAAATATCTACTATATGTTCTGCTTCCTCAGCCGATTTTCCAAAACCTTTAATTGTTGAGATCAGATATGAACTTGAATCTTCAGCTGACATATTATCGCCAACAGATTTAAATAGAGTAGTAACTTTTGCAAGTTTCTCAGCTTCGTCTACAGGATATCCAAGACGTGCCCAATCTGCTGTTACATTTATTACATCTGAAATAGTATCTCCAAGTTCTTTAGCTGTTCTGGTAGATTCTTTAAAACTCATTGCAAGTCTTTCAGTAGAAGCATCACTTACTTTACGCAGTGTAGTAAGAGCGGTATCAACTTCAACTACTGTTCTAAATCCCATACGTAAATATCTTATGATATCATATATACTAAAATACGTAGCAAGAAGTTGAGCATTCATACTCTTTAATTGTTTTACAAATAAATCCGTAAAAGAAAGACCTGTTTGACGCATAGCTATAACTTTAGAAGAAATCTGATTAAAGCTAGTCATGATTTCATTCAATCTTTTTACAGTTATTTTGCTACCAGAATCCAACTCATTTTTTAATGCTATCAGCTGATCTTTGAAATTCTCAGACATGGCTGAATTATTAGCAAGAAAAGTTTCTATCTTTTTTGCATCATTAGAAATGTTTGTAGCTTTAGCATAAACAACTTCTTCAAGAGATGCTGGATTTTTAATGGTATTTTCAAGTTTCTGAAATTCTTCACGTACTTCACGAAGTCCACGTATATCTATATCATCAAATTTCAGTAAATTACTTATTTTTTCTTTTAACGAATCTATTTTTACTTGAAATGGTTCTATAAAATCTTTTTGATAAGAAGAACCATTTAAAGTTTTAAGCATAGGATTGAGCATATTTTCATAAGTATCTCTAGACCTTTTACGATACTTTTGTTCTGTTTGTAAAGATTGCTCTCTCTCTTTTGCTTGCATTTTTGCAATCGCTCTACGATATTTTTGTTCTTCTCTCAGAACTTTTTCTCTATACTTTTTAGCATATTCGTATTCTTCTTTAAGCGATTTTGCAGCGTCTTTAGTCTTAGAAGCTGTTTCTTTACTTGCTTCTGCAATCTTTCGATTAGCTTTTGCAAATCCTTCTTTTTTCTTTGTAGCAGTCTTTGCAGCTTTACCTTCTTCCTTTATAGCAGTAGTAGCTTCTTTAACTTCTTTATCAGAACTACCTAGACCTCCGGCTAATGAAACAAGATCTACTTTATTTCTTTTCCGAGCTGATTCAACCAAAGACTCCATTTCTAGTTCAATTTGACGAGCTTCTTGTTTTTTTGCATTATAAGCTTTCTTTTCAGCACGAGTATTCTGATTCATATTAGAAAGCTCTAAATTTACAGAGTTAAGTGCTTTTCTTAACTCATTATATTTATTTATCTTTTCTTGAGTACTCTTGGTTATCTTTTTTGTAGTATTTTCTTCGACTTTTGCTTCAGTTTTAGCTACCTCAGCTATCTCATTACTGATTTCTTTGGCTTTTTCACCATTATTCTTCATAGCATCATAGAGTTTCATATACTCTTGAACTATTTGGTCTTTTGATGCGCCACCGAACGTAAGCTCAATCATTTTTCTATTTACTAAATTTTTATCAAGACCAAGAAGATCTTCAATCTCTTGAGAAGAATAATTTCCCTTATTTACAATATCATAAAGCTGTTTCTTTAAAGCTTCGACAGAATTAGCTTCTTCTTTAAAACTCTGAGTTCCTTTATTTTGAGATGCAATATTTTGGTCAGTCTTTTCAACTGCCTCTGAAACCTCAGCAAGATCATTTTTTATCTGATTTACAGGAACATCTACTTTATATTGCCATGCTTTCCATTTACCAGACTTAGTTTTTTCTCTGAAAGCTCTACCGTCTTTTTGCATGGCTTCGAGTTGCATTTTAAAATTATGTTCAAAATCTTCAGAATCTTTCCAAGTAGAATATTGCTTTAGATATTCCTTGAGCTCCTTACGAGACATAACAACAGTCTTTACGCTATTATCAGCTATATTTTTCTGATCACTTATTTTTAATGCTTTATTTATTGTTTCTTTTGTTTCAGCTGAAATGGTATCTCTTAATTCATTTATTTTTTCTCTAAATCCTGTTATATAACCATCTGCTAAATCTCTTCCAAGAGTTTTAGCAGGAGAATTAGAATCTTGTGTTGCACGAATTGCTTCAATAGCATTTTCTACCAATTCTTTAGCAGCTTCTTTAACTTCTGGAATTCCTGAACGGATTCCTTCTGCATATCCTACTGAACTATTCTTACCTTCTTCAGCAAACGGATTCTTTGTCGTAACAATATCATTTGCATGTTTTGAAAGCCAATTTTGTACATTTTTTGCACCACCAAGGTCGGAGAGGGCATTAGCACCACCCATATCTTTATATTGTTTATATAAAGCTAAGATTTCTTTAAGTTGAACAACCAACTTATTATTATCTCCACCTCGAAGATCACCATTTATTCCAGCAATTGAAATCCTCATTTTTTCAAAAAGAGAATCCAGATCTTCCTGAGTAAATATACCAAAAGCTTTCTGAAAAGCTGCTGTAAGTTCTTTTACAGATTCAACTATTTCATTGATTGGAAGATCAGCTTGCTCAGAAACACTGTTTAAATTTTTTGCAAGCGTAAGAATTTCAAATAAAGAACTCTTTATTGGTCCAAGATAGCTTTTATTAATCTTATCTAAATTTTTTTCTAAAGTTTGAGATAAGACAGTGAGAGCATCCAATTTTTCATTAGGCTCATTTTTAGTTTTTTTTATATCAATATTAGAAACAGATAACTTTAACTGAGAAGAAATTGAATCCAATTTCTTCTGAAGCTCAGCAATATCTACATCTGCAATATCAAACTTAGGTAGTATATGAATCTTTTCTTGAAGAGATTTTTTTAAACCATTGATTACATCTTTTACTTTCTTTTCTGCATTTCCTACATCTGGAGATACAGTAAGCTTTAAATCCTTCTGAAAATCTTTTGCAATAGTTTGATACAGATCCTTGAATTTTGTCTTTAACTCTTCATTATCTATATTATCAATCTGATTTTGCCATTGCTTAAGTAACGCATTTGTTTTCTTAGAAGAATACTTAGAAACAAATTCAAATTCTATTTTCAATGGATTCTTTTGAATTTCATTTTGAGCAGTCTCAATAATACGGATAGCCTTCTTTGCTAGACCTCTTCCTGTTGTACTGATTTCTATAGGAATTTTGAGCTCGTTTTTTGTTTTATCCATAGAAATAGTAGAAGATCCAGCAAGCTTTTGAGAAATATCTTCAATATCATGCATACGTTGAATAGCTCTATTTGAAAGTTCATCAACATAGTCAACAGTATCCTGCATGAATTTATGTATATTATTTGGAATTTTATCTAATTGTCCAAAAGTTTCTATCTGAGCAAGAAGACCACTAAGATCCATACGTAACTTCATAAATTCATTTTGATATTTAGTTAAAGCAAAGGCATCAGATCCTTTTGAAGCTTCTTGTATTTTATCATAAGCTTTTTGTAATTTTGAAAATGTATTATTGATTCTTTTTAAATTCTCTTTTTCTTGATTTTTATCTAAGAGATTTATTCTACCAGATGAGATATCATCATTTTCAAATTCAAATTTAAGTTTTTCGATTTCCTTTAATAGATCAAGTTCTTTTTGCAAATTTTGAATATCCGCAGAATTTGCAAACTTTACAACTCCATTACTATTACTTGTAATCTCAACAAGTTTTTTCACTGTTTGCACTGTTTCATCGACAATTGTCTTAAGATCTTTCATCTCAGAACCAACATTAGAAAGATAAGTAGTAAATTGTCCACTATCCGCAGTATCCATTGTCATTACCAATCCACGCAAAGTATCTTCTAGAGTGGTAACTCTTTTTTCTACAGCTAAAACTTCTTCAGTTATTTTTTTTTCAAAAGCTGCAAAAGACTTAGTATCTAATTTTGAATTCATGCCTTCTGAAAAACTTTTTGAAAGCCCATCAAGCATTTTTTCTACATCATTAAATTCATCTTTTAATGATTCTGCAATACCCCAATCTTTTACAGAAGAAAGTCTCTTTTTTATTTCTTCTACAAAACGCGGAACGTCACTATGAAAACCAATTTCAATTACATTATCAGCACTCATTATTCTCACCTCACTTTATAAACATAGGGCATTCCCTAGATGCGACGCTTTTACCATAAGCTATATATTCATCTTGATTTTCAATAATTTCTCTTTGCTTATCAAGCAGTAGCTGTCGTGGAGATGGAATCATTCTGGGAGGAATAGTCGAAAACTTTTTTGGAGTATAGAACATACTTGCAACTCCATGGAAACCTGCAAAAACTGAATCAAATACTTCCTGTGTATTTTTTTCTTCATAGATATTTTTTAAGGACTGAGGAGTTAACTTGATGCCACCATATATAACAGACTTACCACCATGATCATCATAATACTTAGTAAAACTGTTTTCTTCAAAATTCCAATAATGACGACGATAATATTTAGGATCATAATGATTATAAAAATCAGAAATAACCGTCTGAGCAGTTTTATATAATTCATCCCTAACTTTTCCGGCAGCTGCACTACAAGTTCGTCTCGCATATTTTTCTATTTGCTTTTCAATTTTTTTCCAAGTTCCCATATCGCAATCCTCCTTTCACTAATCTTTGAAATCTCCAATCGGGCTTTGACACCCGAAAGGAGCAGCATAATTATGGAAGATCTACTCCATAGATAAGTTTATAAGCCTGACGGATAAGAACCTGCTCTTCGGGCTCATAATCATCAATTGTTCTTTTTCCCTTATAAATAAGTCTTGCTGCATTTTTTGCTTTTGTTAAAGTATCGATCATAATAATACCTCCTTTTGATTAAGCTTCAAGAAGCTCGTCAATGATTTCCTGAATCTCTGTTATCTGCTCACCCTGATCAGAAACAATATCCTCAAGAGTAGGCTGGAAGAGCGTTACAACAATAGTATTTGCATAGATAGGGGTATCTATTGTAACAATAGTTGTTTCTGTCTCAATCTCACCAGTCTCAGGATCGATTACATACTCACCGGTCTCAGGATCAACTTTAGGACGCTGCTCTTCACGCGATTCATGATCATAATCAACAATCTGATGAAACATCTTATTAACTGAAACAAGCTTTGTATATCCGATATAACTTGCAACTTTTGTTCCATCTTCAAGTTTCTGAACAATTTCCTCTACTGGAGCACAAGCGCTTTCTACCCTATCAAAATCGTCACTTGCAATAGTGAGAATAAGAGTGTCTGTCGTAACACTGACCCCATTAACTGCGAGATTGAATGTTTTGTTGTTAAAAACTATTCTATCCATCTGATCTTACCTCCTTTAAATTTGGATACTTTGTTTACTTTTATCTCAATCACGTTTGTAACGTGAAAGTTTTCTAAAATAAAAAACACTCACAACCATATAAGTTGGAGTGTTTTATGACTTCTTATTTTTGTTTTATTATCTCAATCACACTTTCTTTTGTAACATTATCACTTTCTTCATTGCAATCTTCATTCCATATAATCCCTTTTTCTTTATCTTCTTCCTTCATTTCTTTGATATATCTATAAAAAGTTGATTTGGTTATCCCTGCAAGCACATAACACTGAGTAGCAGTAAGCTCACCATTACCACAAGCTTTATAATATTTCCTTATTATACGCTTAGCTCTTTTCATTTTTCTTGTTTCAAGCTTTTCGCCTTTTTGTCTTCCGATTTTAGATCCCATCAGTTTTGCAGCTTTTAATCCCTCAGATGTCCTTTTGGATAATAATTCTCTTTCTTTTTGGGCATGTTCAAAAGCAAGATATATCTGTTTTTCTGCAATTGCCATAAGATAATTATTTAATCCGGAAATAACTATATTTATAAGATTTGCCGTATCCTCATCCATTGAAGAAGTATCTATATTTATTTGGCGTTCTATCGCTTGGCGATAAATACTTGTATTTATATGTGGTTCTTTTAAAAATTCGAGCTCTATTCCAAGTTCATATAATTCACGATATTCAGAGATTGCCTCTTGTGCATTTCGAGAAAATCTGCTTACCTCATCGAAAACAATCTTTTTTACAATTCCTGCTCTACATTGCCTGAGCAATTTTTTCCACTTTGGTCTATTATCAGTACTGCCAGTAAATACTTCAGCTACGATAATAATGTCCGGATAAGCCTGCTTGAGATTCTGAATCTGTCTTTCCAATCGTTGTTTTTGGGTAGAAACCCTTGCATAGCCTACTAACATGTCTTTTCCTCCTAAATATAAAAATTACGAAAAGACATTATACTCCGTATAGAAAAAGACGCAGTCTATTACTACAGACTACGTCTTTCATAAAATAATTATGCATAACAAAAAAATCGGCAAATCAATTATATCATAAAAGGATTTTTTGGTATCATTTTGACGTATAAAATCGAACAAATAAAACTATATTCAAATCAATAAAGATATATATAAATTAAATTTGACTTATAGTTTTATTTATTCGAACAAAAAAAATCAGTTGGTCTTTACATGTTCATACATCAACATGGATTTTTACAGGTGGACTATCTGCTGCTATGACAAGTGGGAATTTATATATGAACGGAACTTTAGTTCAAAGTTTTACAATACCTGAATTTCGAAATAGTACTGTTACTCCAATAGGCAGAGACTCTGATACAAGCGGAACTTATTCTGTAACATTTCCATAAAAGTTTTATTTGTTCCAACGAATTCAGTTGTTTATTTAGGTGAAGAAACGTTATTTGATGTATCAAATTATAAGGGATATCAGTCTTTTACGGTAAATGACTTTATTGTAGAAATAAATGATGCAACTGCTTCAAATTATAATAGAGGATCAGTAAAATATTCTGGTGATGCAAGTAATAATATAACGTGTTATGGAATTCTCGTAAAAAGATATGACGCATCTCTTGGACGTTTAACATCATGGTTTAATTTATCAGGTGAATGTCAAAGAGAAGGAGATCCAATACTTAGATGTGGTACTGATGTAAGGGTAAAAGCATATCTAATACTTAAATAATTTAATTACCTAATATTGTAAAGTTTATTATTTTTTGTTTTATTTTTACGAACCAAAAACATATGGTGGGATTTGGAGATTTATACAAGTACTTGGATAGCTCCTGGTGGTGATTCAGCAGCTTTAACAAGAGCAAATTTGTATTTTAACACGCCGTGAGCAAGAAATCTCCCACCTCTATAGGTGGTGAGATGAATTGCGATAAACACGGCGTTTCTTGACTTTGGTATCTGATGATAGTATAATCTAATCACAATTCAGTCGTATACATAATAAAGGTTGTAAATATCATGAAATTAGATAATAATAATCATTCAGTATTCATGTTACATTATCACCTTATCATGTGCGTAAAGTATCGCAACAAGGTGATAAATGACAAAATCTCAAGTCGTCTCAAAGAAATATTTGAGAAGATTGCTCCTACATATAACATTACGTTAGAAGAATGGAATCACGACATTGACCATGTTCATATCCTGTTCCGAGGACAGCCTAACACTGAGATAAGTAAATTTATCAATGCATATAAATCTGCAAGCAGCAGACTTATCAAGAAAGAGTTTCCTCAGATATGTAAATCTCTTTGGAAAGAGATGTTCTGGTCACAGAGTTTTTGTCTGCTGACTACTGGCGGTGCTACCGTAGACATTATCAAGCAGTATATACAATCTCAAGGTAAGAAAGATGACAAACAGAGCAATTAAGTATAGAGCATATCCTACAACTGAACAAAGTGTTATGTTTGCCAAGACCTTCGGCTGTTGCCGCAAGGTCTATAACCTCATGCTTTCCGATAAAATTGAGAGCTACAAGTCTACCGGCAAGTTTGTTACTGTAACACCCGCCAAATACAAAAAAGATTATCCATATCTCAGAGAAGTGGATAGCCTTGCTCTTGCTAATAAACAGATGGACTTACAGGAAGCATTCCGTAACTGTTTTAGTAAATCCCGTAAGAAGAATAATGGATTTCCAAAATTCAAATCAGCTAAGCATACCCGTAAATCATACACTACAAACAATCAGCACGGCACCGTTGCCATTACAGATAATAGCATTAGACTCCCTAAAATCGGTCATGTAAAAGCTATTATCCATCGTAAACCTGATGATAACTGGAGTATCAAATCAGCTACTGTATCACAGGAATCTGATGGGAAGTTCTATATTTCTGTATTGTTTGAGATTGCAGATACTATAAATACCTATGTAGCAGACACAACCAATGCTATCGGTTTGGACTATGCTTCTGATGGTCTATACGTAGATAATAATGGTAACGTTGGTACTAACCATAAATACTACCGTGAGAGCCACGATAAACTTGCAAAAGCACAACGCAAACTATCACGTATGCAAGGTTCTAAGAAACATGAAATTAAGTCCAATAATTATATCAAGCAGCTTCGTAAAGTAAATAAAATCCATAGACACATATCAAATCAGAGACTTGATAACCTGCATCAAATATCTACAAAGATAGCCAATTTGTACGATGTTGTATGTGTAGAATCTCTGAACATGAAATCTATGTCAAATAAAGTTTTTGGTAACGGCAAAGCTACTCTTGATAACGGATATGGTATGTTTCTGTCGATGCTTGAATATAAATTATCAGAAAGAAACAAATATCTTATAAAAGTAGATAAGTGGTTTCCGTCATCACAGATATGTCATTGTTGTGGAGAGGTACATCCTGAGATGAAAAATCTCACAATTCGTACAATGAAATGTGATTGCGGTCTTACAATAAATAGAGACCAGAACGCCGCTATCAACATCTTACGTGAAGGATTGCGAATACTAAACGAATCTTTTGTAGTAGCATAAAACTAAATATATAGTAGGGATGGAATAGCCCTAACTTATACGCCTGTGGACATTGTGTAAGACGTTGAGTTGCGTATATTCGTAGCTAATGCAGTAGTGGTTGAAACAGGAAGCTCCGACTTCTATAAGTCGGAGTAGTTCACTTATAAAATATCAAGGAAGCGTAACAGTATAAGATCCTGTTTTTGTAGCAGTTCTTGATATAACATCTCCAGATGGATTAGTAAATTCAGATATGCTAAAACTACCTTGATTAACTCCATTGATATAAAATGCTCCAAACATATTAGATCGTGCTTCATCCCATGATTTCCAAAGATTGACTTTAACTTCCACTTTCCATGTTATTGCTTTCGTTCCTCCAAATGGGACGAAAGTTCCAGATGCTCTAGAGCTAGATGTATTAAAGCCATATTTACCACCTTGATAGTCAAAATAAAACTTATTTCCATTTGCAGTTAATTCGCTATTTAAGTTATTTACAAGAGACACAGCAGGTGTCAAATATGCACTTGATGAAAGGGTTGTAGTAGGTCTTACATCATAAACTGTAAATTTTGCAGTTCCATCTGTAATAGTAGTTCCAACAGATGAAATTGTCTGGTATGTACTTGGAGTAGAAGCAGCAGTAGTACCTGCTGTTGTACATCTGAGCATTACCCACGACGGAGCAGTTGTCTCATATGCAACTGTACCAACGGCATAAGCAGTACTTCTTTTAAGAATGTTTATAGGTCTATTGGCTTCAGCAGTTGAATTATCATTATAATAAACATCTGATGCCTTAGTCCAAAGAGATATTCGATCCCAAGTATCCTGTGCTGCATCAGTAAGAATTCTATATTTTTTTCCTGTTACTATATTTTCTGTCATAATATATTAACCCCCTTTCAATAAAAAGGAACAAAAGTACTTGACGGTCTTGAACTTGATATATTATAGCCATATTTGCCACCCTGATAATCAAAATAAAAATGATTTCCATTGGCAATAAGCTGAGAATCCAAAGTATTAACCAAAGACATTGCAGGAACCGTATAGTTGTTTGAAGAAAAACTTGTAGTAGGTCTTACATCATAAACGGTAAACTTGGCAGTTCCGTCTGTGATAACAGTTCCAGCAGAAGCAATGGTCGAATATGTACTAGGCACAGAAGCAGCAGTTGTTCCAGCAGTAGTACATCTAAGCATAACCCAAGATGGGGCAGTATCTATATAACCCACACTGCCGGCAGTGTAAGCCGTACTTCTTTTTATTACATTAAAAGGTTTATTATTCTCAAGAGTAGTTCCATCATTAAATTCTACATCTGAAGCTTTCTTCCAAAATGAAATTCTATCCCAAATATTCTGAGATGCATTACTAAGTACACGAAAAACTCTTCCCGTTACTATATTTTCAGTCATATTGCTTCCCCTTTCCAGAAAGAAAGAGGAGAGCAATCTTAAATCTCTCCTCTTAATCCATCTATTTATTTTTCTTTATTCTGTTCGATCAAATTAGCTAACTCTTCAAACATGATACTCATAGCATCGAATTTAGTTTCCAAGAATCCAGCTAAACTTCTATAATTTTCATATTCATCATCACGAGTCATCTGAAGAACAGATAAAAATGATTCATATTCTTTAGGTGAGATAGCAGAAATAATATCTTCTAAAGCACCAGTCCTAGTAAATTCATTAAAAATATCTACTGATTTTTTTTCATTATCCCACGAAATATCAGTATAATTTCCTAAAACTCTAAGTGCAAAAAGCATATATGTCAAAGTTGAATTCTGTTTATATACCTTTTTGTCCTGAATCGTTTCATAACAAGATGATTCAACAATTTTTCTTGCTTCGGCTATCTTATTCTGATAAGGAAGATACTCTCTAACAATATGCTTTTTTACAAATTGTGCTTTTTTTGATGGCTCTGCTTTACTATATAATTCTATAAATTTTTTATACGTCATCAGCCTGTACCTCATCCTTTCGAAGCTTTTCTCTTACAGTCTCAAGAGCAAGATCAATATGTTCATCTATAAATTTCATAAATTCAAACTGATCTTTAACTTCAAGAAGGATAGGATAATCTTTATATATTTTCTCTATAACCTGTGCTCTTTTTATCGGACCAAGACCAGGACCATCCCAATCCACTTCAGCATTTGCTACAAAAGAAAGGATATAATTAGCTACAGCCTGCTTTGCCTTTATTATCTGTTCCTCAAGATCCTTTTGTTTTTCTTCATCTGTCATCTTAAGCCATCTATTAAAAGCTGTCTTAGCCTTAAGATAAAGAGTAACTATCAAAGTTACTATTAAAACGATTATTGTCCAATTCTCATTGAGCCAATTTAAAAAATGTAATATTCCTGTCATAGATAAATCTCCTTTCATCCCACCGAACCATCATCTTCTTCTTTTTTTTCTTCTTCAATAATAGGTTCGGATTTTCCCTTTAGTTCATACATTACAGTTTCATATGTTATTCCACCTTCTAAATTCTCTTGTCCGGCCTTTACAAAATAACCAAGCAAAGACACACATTGACCAATAACACCCATGATCAAAGAACCCAGAGAATTAAGATCGTGGAAGATAACCATTACAACCATTGAATATAACTCAATAATGAGGCAATTTATAAAAATAAAAAGAACCGCAATTTTACTAAAAGATAACGGTTCTTTTTTTTTATCATTACTATGTTTTATCTCATTGAGCTTTTGCCTTTGTCTTACTTTTTCAGCATGTCTATATGCTTTATTAAGACTTTCACCGTACTTCATCAGAATATTTCCTCCTCAAACATCTTATTATTTAATATATTACCAGCATAAGCTATGCAGATTGCTTCCGCTTCATCGTCATCAACATTAAGATTATATTTTTTATTTACCCATTCAATAGCTCTTTTCTTGAATTCATCTCTTTTTACATTTTTACCGAAATCTATTCCTATAACAGATCTCCAAGTTGAAGGTAATATAAGATTGAATCCACATTTATATCCGATACAAAGACATCTTATCGCACCTATAATATTAGTAAGTGCTTTAGTTGTTTCAATATTACTCTTATTCCATGTATTTTCTATATAACATATATCCGGTTTTTCCTCTTTAAATAATTTAATAAATTCCTTAATCTGAAGATCTATCCTTTCCTGAATATCCTTCAAACTTTTATAATCAAATGTTGAATGAGAAAGAAGTTCTCCATTTTCATTAATAAGACAATATCCACTACATCTAGTCGAGGCATCAATCCCTAATATCTTTAGCATTAGGATCACCTACTTCCTTTTGTCTACACCATAAATCGAATGCAGTCTTTGTAGCAGATTTTCTAAATAAGAAAATAAGCATCGGTTTACCTGTTTTTCGGTCGGAACTAAGCTGAACATCCAATATGGGAATACCATATTCGACATAATAAGCTGCCTGATAAATATTTACGATATGTATAATATCCTTATCGAAGACATCATATTTCTCACCAGACAAAGCACTTCTTTTTATAAATTCCATAGTTCTCCCTTTCATCCAAAAAAAGGGAATATACATGTGAATGCATATTCCCTTATGTTGATTTCTTTTTATCATTCACAAATTTAGGTTTTGGTCTAAAATTCTTATATGGCTTTTTATCTTCGACTAACTTCGGAACTTCCAAGACAACAGGATCACCTATCTTAACTTCCGGAATAGGAGTAAGATCAGTCGCTGTCTTAAGTTCAGCTTCTTTCTTGTTATCCTCAAAAATTATATTTACAGCAGCCTTATGTACATCTCTAACTTTAGAGAGATCAAATCCCAAAGATTCAAGTTTTTTCTTTGCTTCTTCTTTTGAAATCTTCTTAGAAGCAAAATTATCTAAAACATTAAACACTTCACGACATTTTTCTGAACAATATAAATTGCGCCATGGCTCAATTGTATTTTTACTTGGACAATGACCACAATATTCATATTTTTTGCCACATATCTTACATGTCCGCATATTCTTTGCCATTTTTCTTCCTCCTTTTTTTTAATTAAAAAGAGCCCACGGAGCTTTGACACTCCGCAAGCCAATTATGAGATAAGAGATAGTTAAGAGCTTTATTAATCTGTAACGCCTACTACGGTAAGATCTTCATCAGGGTAGTAGATGATATACAGTACTTTATCTGCTGAACAATAATCAACCTGTATAATACCATTGAAATCAATTTCCTGATTTTCAGAGTCAAGATTAATTGTCATATTAGGATCGGGCATGAATGAACCAAAGTATACATAGCAAGGCTTAAGTTCATCTTCGCAAGGATCCATATATGAGCAAAGAAGTGTAAAGTGAATCGTATCAGGGAACTTATTAGAAAGGTTAGAAAGCTTATATCCACTCTCAACATTTCTATCATATCTGATGATATATGTTACAGGAGCATCTGTTCCGGCAGCGGGAACATCAATCTTTCCATCAACAAGCTTATATGACTCATGTACAACAGGATCTGTAGTAACTGCTTCAAGTTCCTTATCATCATTTGCACCGTTACCATAAAGACCAAGAACATGAATTGTTCCTGAAATTGCATCAGTAACGTCTATCTCTGTAGCACCAGCTGCAACAGACATGATCTTAGGCATCTTAATAGTTGCAGATGAAGTAGCAACTTCAATCTTACTTCCAGAAGCAGCATTCATAATAGCAGGATGTAAGAATGCATTTGTAGAATTGAAAGTTCCACTCTTAGACTTGTACTGTGTTCTAAGAACGTTACCCTTTTTATCTGTAATATCTGTAGACTCAGCAGAAATCTCAATAGAAGCAGATGAAAGCTGGTCAACGGTAAACAGAAGCTCATCATCGAAATTTTGAGCAACTCCGTACAACACTTCGTCAATAACATGATTACCAAGACGTAATGCCATATTTTTTTCCTCCTATTTTTTTTTCTTTTTCTTCGGTGTACTGTTCTTATAAGATTCAGCGTCTTTGATAACATATTCATGTTTTATTTCTTTCATGAAATTATAGCTTTCTGGTTTAATTTTTGAACCATCAACCATTCCACCAAACATTCCATTAAGACAAGCAATTGCTTGTTCATAAATCTGTAATCTCTGAACTCCATCCCAAAATTCATATACACCTATATCTATCAACTCTTTTGCTTTATATTTCGTCCCAGGATGATTAAGATATGCACTAATAACAGGCAATAGAGCAGAAGAAGAATCTTTCTTCTTATCTTTTTCTATTGCCTGTTCTCGTCTATCTTTATCTATATACCAATGTTTTAATGTATTATCCTTGGTTATTTTTTCTTCTGGGAATGAATTAAACACAGTACGAAGATACTGTGATATATGGAAATAAACTTCTTCACTAATTTCAACATCAAGCTCTTCACTATAAAGTGTCAGAACTTGTTTGCCATTCACATCTTTACCAACACGTTCAAATTTACTAAGATCTACGTTTAAAAAAATCTTATATACATCATATTCAGCACTTTCAATAAGTGCGGTAAAAAGCTCAAAGTCACTAAATATATTCCAATCAATATTTGGCTTTTCGCCATCTCCCCAAAGAATAAGTCTATAAGAAGTAGTATTTGTTATGAATATACTTAATGTCTTATAAAATCTTTCTTCACCAATTCTTACGACATCACCTATACTGGGCTGAGTCAAGATAATCTTGCCATGTATATCCGGCAGATCTACGATATAAGGTTCTCTAAAATAGAGTTGAAGCTGATCAAACTCAATCTTCGGATTGCGGGATTTCGGCATAAGGCTCTTTATTACTCAACCTTGCAATATCGTTCTTGGTGCGTACAAAGTTATTGTCTGTCAATTGCTCAAAGACCATCTGTCTTCCAATATAATCATTATCTACAACAATCTCCTTGTCTTCAACGAGCTTTATTTTTTTACCACAAATATTTGTAAAATTAAACTGATCCTGAATAAGTGCTCCAAGTAAATCATGACGATTAAGAGAAGTAGCTTCTTCAGTAATATTTCCCACATGACATAAAACTACAAAAATAATCTGAAGAAATTTCATAGATTTATTATATTGTGGAATTTCCGTATAACTTACTTGAAATGTAATAAAATTTTGAACGTTAGTTTGAGTAGGTTCAACTACATAATACGGCATAATATTAATTAAATAATAATCACTTGGTTCTGCCTGAACTTTCTCTAATTCTTTATTATTTAAAACGTGTAAGATGTGTTTGTTTCCAAGCAAAAGTTCTTTAATCTTTTGCTTGCATTTAATAGGATCGTAATCTATCTTTTCTCGAAACGATTGGAGATATTTGATATCATCAGCAGTATATTGCATAATCGTACCTCCTTACATTCCAAGCAAATTGATCTCAAGCTCAGACTTTATTCCATCATTGCTTTCAAATCCGACTACAAGAACTTTTCCAATATAATCATCACTAGCAGCAATCTTGGCTTTTATTTGATTTTCCTCTACATCAGCAGATTGAGAATTATCCAAAGTTGTAATCATACTTGAGACATCGACCCCATCAATTGTAAATGTCCATGTTCCGTTTTTGAAATTTATAATTTCGTCATCATCATAAAATGTAACTGTAAACTTTTTATAACTTCCACCAATTCTCATTTCTGGTCTTAAACCAGAATAAGAAATGATTGAATAAATGGTTGTAGGTACTTCAATAGGACTAATCGGCAAAACTTCACCATTATCAAAATAGTCACACCACATTCCGATTACATTTCCATCATTATCTTTCTCAATATAATCTGTATGAGCATTCCAAAGATCCTGAGCAAATGTATAACGAGTAATTCCTTTAACATTCATATCTTCAACTTTCGAACACTTCCAAACAACAGGTTCTTCCCTATATTGAGAAATAACAACCCTCTGATTATAAAAAATTGTTTTGGTTATTTCATTCATAGGTAGCAAAATAATCTTCTGATTTTCAACCGAAGTTATCTTGTAATCCGTCCACACACCTGAGTTATAAGAATTCTGACTTCTTAACGCTCCCCATGATTCATATTTTTGATTTTTATATATCCATTGAATTTTAAAATCACATGGAAGAACAATCCACGTAGGAAACTGATTTGCAAACTGCCTATATTGTCCTACGCATAACCACCTATGATAAATACCTTTTTCATCCGGATAATCAAGATATAATCCAATAGGAAAATGAGCTGAATATAAAGCAGTAAATACCTCGTCATAATACGGAACAACTTTTTTATAATTAAAACTTGGCTTGAATTGTAAATGAAAACCTTGTTCATCTTTTGAAAGAGAATTGTATTCAATCTCAAAAAGTTTAACTTCAATCGGAATCTTATGTGTCCGCTCAGGATTCAATCCATCTTTTATATCAAACTCTTCGTCATGATATTGATCATAGAAAAAAGCTGTCTTGGCATTTATATCATTATACCAAGTCGCTTCCATAATCTGATCACTCTCTATTTTATGTGCTTCTCCGTTAGTCCTTGGATTCCCTAAAATTTTTTTATATAAGTCAAAAGAGGGCATTATCACACCTCCTTTAGCTTTGATACCTCGTTACCCGAATCTAGAATCAGTTTTCTATACTTTCTCCATCTAAAATCTTTATCCTGGAACTCAAGCTTTGCAGCATTAAGCTTTGATAATATAGATACTAATTCCACAGGACAACCAAGCAGATCATTTAAACTTGCGACATCAGTCAATACTCCGTCGAAAGCCTTAAGAACATCTACATTCTTGTAATTATCTTTTGTCTCAGGATCCACTATAAGCAATAAAAAATATATACGTTTTCTTATAAATTCTTTTGCTTCATGAATCTGATTCTCACTAAATTCTCCATACTTATGAATCATGATTTCTTGCCCTCCAAATACTTATTATCTATATAACCTCTGCGCATTATGTAACCATACGCTTCGTCATATAGTTTCTCTTTAAGGGCTGCATTTGCAGTAAGTTGGTTGCTCTGTGCATAAAACTTCTGTTCTTTTCCAGCAAGAAGCTGCATAACAAGAGTAGTAGAACTTACTTTATTTTGAGACCATTCATAAGCCATCCATTTAGCAAGAGCATTAATTACAAACTCACGATCAGTATTTTCATCAATAGGATATTTCATCTCAAATGAAAAAAGCTGGACATCATCATCCAACTTCATAGAAGAAAACAATCTATTGACATATCTTGTAGCAAGTGTTTTATGTAAATATTCTTTCATAATTTCATAGGCTTCAGTAGAATCTAAGGAAGCTAAGTTATAATCTGTCACGCTCCCTAAAAAACTACTGAAAATTTCCTCGTAGTCCAAAGAGATCATAGACACACCTCCTTAGATTCATCGAGTTAGTTTCAAAAGCATCTCCGTACCGAAGAACTCATCCAAGATTTTTATTCTCTGAACACTGTCTAATGAACCGTTATCAATCTTACGTACCGCAAGATCCCTTACTGCATTCTGTGCTCCGACCGGCATCTTTTTCAAAGTATCTAATAACTGATTGGCAGGTAAAGCAAGTACTTTTTCAATATCAGAAGGAGTATAAAGCTGACCATATCTGACAAGAATATCATCATGTTCTTTTAAGAAATCGTCATCCTGAATAATAAAAGCTGGTTCATAAATATAAAAAGTATGATTCCTTACTTCTGCTAAAAGATCACGATACTCAACTTCAGTTACATCTCCAATATTAAGCCAATGATATATATCCCCACTTTTTGCTCCAATTAAATGAAGCCCCCCTACAGTAATAGATATACATGGAATCAGATCTGTATCTTTAAATTCTTTCTTTGCCTTTTTTTTTACATCTTTCTTTGGAAGTTCTTCTTCGAATATTTCCTCAGATGTTTTCTCACTAACATATTTTGCTCGTGCCATGTATTATTTCTCCTTTTATTCTTAGATCTACAGATTAAGGGTTAGTCCATGTTCCAAAGTATCCACCAAGAACAACGTCAACACCCATTTCTCTGTGAAGCTCATAAGTCTCAAAATCATCCTGAAGATCAAACTTCTCTGTAACTTCAAAGATTTCTGACTCGCCATAATCAAGGAACTTAACAAACTTGTCCTCAACACGAGGCATAAACCAAAGTTTATTATTAGGAACTAACTTAGAATTATTACCTGAAGGATTAGCTGATCCACCAAAAGCAAGTCTCTGAGGAATCTCAATAATAGTAGTTCCCTCATATGATCCAAGTCTTCCAAGCTGATTCATTTCCTTCTTCTGATCATCTGATGCCCACTGAACATCAGCAAGATTATTAATCTTCTTAAGTGCAACCTTTGTTCCAAGAATGATTACATCAGAACCATTTGCAAGTGCAACATCCTCAATAAGCTCATCAAATGTTGACTTAACACCAGAAGCAAGTGCTCCATTCTGCTTATATGCTGCCGGAAGCTTTGTCTCAGCAGAAACAAGACCATTGTAAATAAGAGCCTGAATATACTGTACATAAGAATCTGCGATCTTCTGAATCCAAGCAGAAAAATCAATTCTTCCAAGAATGATAAGATCAATATCTTTTCCAATCTTAATTGCTTTTGGAGATGTCTTAACAGTAACATACTCTCTAGCAGGAAGCTGCTGCATTGTAAGATCATGATTCTGTCCGGAATAATCTAAAATCTCAAAAAGAGCATTTGACTTATCTACTCTAAATTCAATTGCATCACCAAGAGCAACATTATGAGTCTCTACAAAATCATTAAAGAACATAGACTCCTGGAAGCCTTCATTGATCTTAAAATCAATTTCCTCTTCAAGAATTGCATAAATCTCAGTAGCATGTGCCTTCTCAGCACGATGTCTTTTTTTCTTTGAAGAAAGGTCAGCTTCTGTAAGGCCACATACATCCATGAAAACTTTCTGAATAGCCTTATTAGCTACTGACTTAGAAACTCTCTTCTCAACTCCATTATCATCATACTCATAAATGTCTTCACCATGAGCAAGAGCATATGTAAGCTTCTTAAAGCCATCATATTTTCCTTCCTCGGCAAATACCATTCTTAAATTTTCTGTATTAAGTGCCATAGTAATTTCCTCCTTTCTCCAAAATTAAATAACCATCTTTTTATTAGTCACACCAGTAATAGCTGCTCCAACAGCAGGAGTTCCACCAGTAAATCCCTCGTCAGAAACAGTAATTCTGTCAAGCTTTGTAAGGACATAAGTTCTTACAATATCACCAGCCTTGTTATACATTGTCTTCTCGTTAAGAAGCTCTTCAGGTGACTCATAAGGTGTAAGAGGCATCTGATATACAAAGCAAGCATCACCAGGATCTGTTACAAGAACAACCCAATCACCATTCTTATCCTGAGCAATAATCTCTCCAGTGAAAGTTGTAACTGCTGCTTCATCAAAATAATCCCAATCTACCCAAGAACCAACTGCAACAAGATTTCCATTATCTGCATCCGTTGCAAGTCTAATACTTGGCATATGATTTCCATAACGCTGTGATACTACATTTGAAGGCAGTGCTCTAGCATGTGTTGCAGAGAACTGATAAGTTGAAGTCATCATAATGTTTTCCCTCCTTAATCAATATTTGACAGTAAACTGCCATATCTTTTCTGTGAAACATTAACCGGCGAAAGCGGCTTAGTAGAAACAGATATCTTATTTTCATCATGAGATGAAAAGTCTACTTTTCCACTCTTTGCTGCATTAAGCAAAATTTCATCTGCTTTAGCCTGAACATCTTCGATACTCATACTGAAATGATTATCCTGCTTTGAGAGTTCCAAAAACTCTTCATTTGCAACAATAGAAGAGTAGTCCTTACTATTAAGAATTTCCTGCTTCTTTGGCTCATCATGATAATGAGTAAGCTCTTCCTGAATTTCATCAAACTCTTTAACCTTTGCATCAAACTTTGACTTAAGATCATCAAGAGCAGTAAGTTCTTCTTCTGTCAGGTAACGAACAAATACTTCAGTTCTTTCTCCCTTAAGAACAAGATTTCCTTCTTTATTGCCGTATTTCTGTTTGAAATGGCGGTTATTCCACCAATCATGGAAAAGAACCGTCTTATCATCAAAAACTTCGCAATCATAGAATGCACAATCTTCTGCACCATATGTTGCATTTACAAGTTCTGTGATATCTCGAATCTGATCATTAAGAGACTTTGAAAACGTATTTGTTATACCATTCCAAGTAACAGCAAACTCAAGTTCATAGGTCTCCTTATTTGCATCTTCAGTATCCTCAGAATTTGGAGCATTCTCAAACGCTTCAGCGAATGCAGAATCTAATTCCTCATCTGATAATCCTTCGTATGCAAAAGCGATTTCCTCGACTGTCTTTCCATATTTCTTTAACAGTTCATCGAAGTGACTCATTTGATTTTCCTCCTTCCTCTGAGAATCTATATTATTCAAGGTTTCAACTATTGAATCCTGAATAAACCTTTTTACATCTTCATTAAGCTCATAAACGCTATTTTTAGACTTAATAAAATCTTTAATGTCAAGTCTTGCACCTTCCATTCCCTCTTGAACTTCATGACCATTTTCATCTTTTCCTAAAAGAGTAAGTCCAGATACTTCGATATCAGTAAGTAAAAGTTCGTCAGCTTCTTCATCATATTGGAATTCATTAACTAACAACTCTACTGATACTTTTGTTCCACCTTTTCTCTCGATGATATCCGCAGCGTGAGTATAATCTCTTGGGATTGCAGCAGTAGCATATACATACTGTCTATCTTCATGATCTGGATCTTTTTTCATTTTGGGTTTATCTGTAGTAAAACAACCAACTTGATGTTCGATATAGACTATATTTCCATCGTCGTCTATTTCCATTTCATGAGACATAAAATCTTCCACACCATTTTCATCAGTCATGAACGCGGCAAGAATAGGTTTATATGCAAATGTATCCAAAGATTTTTTAGCAGCATCTACTGTTACATTACTTTCATTTCTATTTCTTCCAGTATGAAAAGCTTTAATATCTGCGAATAAAAGAGAAGAGTTCTCAACTTCGTTCTTTTCAAAATCTGCCGGAACATGAACACATATCTGATATCCTGTATCTTTAGAACTAAAACAGAATAATTTTTGAACTTTGCAAAACTTGACGAGATCTTCAAGTGTTAATATTTTCTTTTTCACGTTTTAGACCTCCATCTTATTTGTGTAGGTAAGTTTCTTTTTTTCTTCAGAAGAAAAAGAAACTTTGCCATTGTTTATAAATACAAAAAACTTGTTTTGTGACTTGAGTTCCTTATATCCTAGTTCTCTCAAGTTTTTGGCAAGTTCTGCATCCTGAGTCTTTATGAATTTTTCCATATCCTTTTCCTCAAATATAATTCCGACTACGATCTCCACTTGGAGAAAGCTGATCTGGATCTTTAGTCGGAGCTCCTTGACCTACTTCACCTTTTTCTGTTTCACCAGTCATGGTATAACTTGACTGAAGTGGATATCTCATAATGTCCTGAAGACCTAAAACATCCTGCTCAAAATGAAGAGATGAAATAGTTTCTCGTTCTGTAAATCCCATAAATGTTCCAAGCGCCAAACGCATTGCATAAGAATATTGACACATCTCAAGCATATTCTTTCTATAATCTTCTTTTGTATATATGCTTACTGGGAAATATCGAACATGACAAGGATTCTTAACATTAAACGTAAGCATCCTATTCGTAAAGCTTTCAATTTGTGGAAGAATAGTAGAAAGAGCATATGCAGTCTCATTTTTAAGAGCTGCATTAATCAAAGCTGTATTATTTATAGCTCTTTGCGCATCAAGCAATGCACCTGCTCCACCTGCACTTCCAAGAATCTGAGATTGAGATTGCTCAACTCTATCTATCTCTTGAGTAGTATTATTGGAAAAATCAATGACTTTTAATTCATCTCCTGGAATCGCTGCTGCACTAACATTAGCAGGAAGAGCTTCATCAACCATCCTGTTAAAATAATCTAATGCAAGATCCGGAGTTACTTCAAAATCATCTGTTTTTCCACCATTCAAAATCTTAAGAGGGTAGTAGATAAGCTTAAATATACTAAGTTCATCCGCATCTGCTTGAATATCTGCAAGATCATTAAGATTTGCAAGTTGCCCAAACATAGAAATAATCGGAGGAACAATACTATCCCATAAATCTAAACGCAACTTAAATGCTGCGCTATATTCATCAGGAACATGAACATATTTTATGCCCGTTCTTTCATACTCATCCCACATTTCTTTTAATGGAGAACCAAGCTGATCAATTAAACGTTGTCTATCAGAAGATTTCCATTTGCTCATATCCATTGCAAAACCAAGTCCAGGTCCCATCATATACTTTGAATCAAAAATACATTCTTCTGGTTCAATCCGATAAAACATAGAACCCGTCTTATCATAAAAGAATAAATTAAAAGAGGCATCTTCAATCCAAAGATTGATAAATACCTCATTAAAATTATTCTTTAAATTCATAATATCCAAAAAGTCTAAAGTATTATTAAATTGCTTAAGTGCTTTTGTTGAATCCATATCTTTTGTAAAATTGTATGGAGGCGTAACACTTCGGCATTCCAAACAATACATATCAGCATAGAAATGGATAAGTTTATTATAAATCTGTGACCTATAATACAGATATCTACTGGCAGTTATAAGAGTTTTACCATTTACGCCAATATTACCTGTTAATAGCTTACGAACTCTTTCTCTATCCGTAGGTTCAATTTTACGATTCTTGATTGATTTATCTAAATCACGCAAATAACGAACAGCAGCCTCTTTCGCATTTTTATAATTTATCTGCTGACGTTCATGATCCATCTTATATTGCTCTTTTATTTCTGCAACACTTAATTTCGGCTTACCGATTGGTCCGGAAACCGTAGTAATATCTGGTAATTTTGCTCTAGCCACTAGCGGCCTCCTTTCTTTAGCCTTTGAGATGGCCTTATATGCGATAATAATTTTAGAATCATTGTCTCAGTAGATTCAACATTTGGTCTTAATCTAAGACCAAGCTGCTGAACAACATAATATTGCATCTGCAAACTTGAATATCTATCTTTCCGCATTCCGGATTTTTCTTTAATCCTCACGTTATTATTCACTATAGTATATTCAAGATTTACAAGCTCATTAACCATAAATGAAGTTTGGACATATGGTATTTTTAACATTGCCTGTTCTACGGCTGTCATATTTTTATATCCACGAACTTGCTTAATTGTATCTTCCGCTTCAAACTCGTTGACCAACAATGTCACTCTTCCAGTCTGTAAACCTGTACGAAGAGCAGTAGCAGATTGACTATTAAAAGTTGCATCAGCCTTTATAGACCAAACAACGGCATGAGCCCCTTTTACTTTACAACGCTCAGACATTTCAGCATTATTGCAACAAGTTAAAGCCGGATATGTAATACCATAATCAGGATCATATTGATCTTTTATAATATAATCATACACACCGATTCCTGCTCCATTAGTATCCAACACTAACTGAGTGCAATGATATTGATAAAACATACGCATAGTAATAAGACCCAAATCATCTGTCGTCAATCCTTCATGCGTTTCCTGGTATATTATATTATCTGTATATTCATAACCATCCGTAGGAAAAGCTCTTCCAATAGTTAGAGCCGCAGCATCATTATTCTTTTTCTTACTAGACATAAGAGCTACATCGACACTCATAACTCTTTCTTCTCCTGGATCCAATTCTGGAATTGCCATATTATGAGACTTATATACACGTAATGGATAAAAAGCCTTCTTAATCTTTCTTCTAGGAGAAATATCGTCATACTTAAAAAATGCTCCTTCAGCTTCTCCTTGGAATAAACATTCCATTTCCATCGACCAAGTTATCGCATCAAAATCTTCTTCCGACATCTCGTCTTGAACTTGCGCACGAGAGAGTAGTCCTTCTTTGATTGAAATCTGATATGGAAGACCCACACAAAAATACTTTTTAGTATCATCAAGCATATTTACAAAGAAAGACTGAGCTTTTCTAAAACACCAATGCTCTTTGTAATATGCTGAAGTCATATACATTTCACAGTTACGCTCTTCATATTCAGATTTATTTTTATATTCCGGAAGAGATAAGAAACCTGGTTGCCTTGGAGCAGTAAGAAATTTTTTTAGAATCGTATCAATAATGATTTTTGGCACAATTCTAAATTCATCCACTACTAAAACATTAGCTCTATTATGTCTTGCAGAATCAGATGCAACAGCAGTCTTTATCCAACTACCATTTTTAAATTCAATAATAGGCTTATTGACACTTGTTGAGATATAAGAAATCTCAGCTACTAGATTTAAAGATCCCCATGAGTGAAGCTTTAAAAAATCTTCTTCTATTTTCTGCAATACTTCCAATGATTGTTCTTTTCTAAAACTAGCAATAATAATTTTAGAACCAGGAAACAAAATACAACGCACTACACAGTATAAAGCTACAAGCCAGGTTTTTCCCTGACCTCTTGCAGCTATATAACAAAAATGTGTGCTAACAATCATCATATAGATCAATAACTTCTGAAATAATTTTAAAGAAATATTTAGATAATCTTTGACTAATCGCTGCGGATTTTTCCGATAAAAAGCGGCCCAATATGCCACACCGTTCATCAGCTTCTCAGATTTTTCCTGATAAACCTCTTGAACCGTTTTCTTTTTTTCTGCCATTAAAAGTCCTCAACATTACCAAATATTTTATTAAACATATCTTCTGAGTCTTCGTCATCTTCATACGTCGGTGGCTTGACAGTATATTTTGCCATGACTTTTTCATAGATATTTGAAAACGTATTCTTAATACCTAACATCTTAGAAGTATGGCCTTTGAAAAATGCATCAATATATAATCCAATCTTATCTACATCTTCAAGTTCTGGATCAATCTCTGGAAGAGGACGAGTTTCTTCCCATTTTTGAATAAGAGTCCCTAAAGTCTGAGCATCAGCAAAAGCATCCATACCAGTCTGCTTAGGCGTAATATTTGCTGTATTTAAAAGCTCCTGATATGTCTTATCAAGATCTTTTGTTACCAACCCTTGCTTTGTTGCATTTTTAATCTCAAGCTTTTTCCATGCTAACCTTTCGAAAATTTCTTCCTGTGCTTTAGTTTGACATTCATGACGGGAAGTCCAATCCTCATATTCTAATTCTAAAAAATAAAGATCCGAAGTAGAATAATCTCGTCCGAATCTTCTTCTAGCTCTCTTTATAATTTGAGAATTTTCATTTATTTCATCTTCATTCTGTCCAGGAATCTCATCACCAAATTTACTATCTTTCCAAAATTTATTATGATATTGCGGCAATGACTGAATACCAGTCATATAATTTGCAAAAGGAGAGTACTTTTGTTTTTCTCCTACACCATCCATAACAGCTTTAACACAGCCATTATAGTAATCATCATCATAAATTCTATCCATGAATTGAAGAACTTTCTGAACACTTTCTTTTGTTTCATTTGGCTCATCAGTATCTTTTTTTTGTTGCTGAGCCATTTTTAAAAGGCATCGTTTACAGATAGGAAAACGATCTGTTGCATATCGTCTATCTAAATAAAAAGCTTCAGTCGCAATCATCCATGAATTGCATGATGGACATAGAAGATAATATCCATTAAGAAGTTTTCCATAATACTCGTTAAGCTTTATAAAAGCTTGTCGTATCTCTTTTACGCCCATTTTTTTTATTTCACGTTCATTTTTTGGGTGCATAAGTGTTGCCATGTAAATCAACTCCTTTTACTCATCTTGTATTGGTGTCATTTTCATACACTCTTCATACAAAGTATCCATTTTCGCATCTTTACCTCCAAGATCTTTCCATGAAGTATAAAGCTGTTTTAGATTAGTTTTATCTGAGATTGTCATTCGCGCACTTTTAAGAACTTTGTTTGTGACAAATAACAATCTGTCATAGTTTGAGTTACATTGAGATTCAGCAGAAACAAGTACCATTTTGTTTAAGGATGTTAGTGAATCTGCAAGCGCAGTGAATTTCGATTCGTTCTTTTCTGCTTGCAATTTTACAATTCTGACAAGAGCTTCAATTTGCTTACTATTTTCGGAAAGCTGTTTGCTATTCTCTTGTATCTGTCGAGAATTGATTTCAAATCTTTCTTTACCCTCATCATCGGTAGCTTTTAACCCTTGTTCGAATTTTTCCATAAGCTCATCTCTAACTTGACGAATCGCTTTATCTCCAATGACACCGCAATCAACGATTCCTTGTTGAACAGCTTCTTTTATTTCTTCATTCATTTCCTTTTTTGCTTTCTCGATTGAATCATCAATTCTTTTCTGCAATAACTCATCATCTTTTCTATCTTCTCTTTCTAAATAAAACTTTCGGAGCGTAATCCATCCCGCTCCAAAAGTTGTTATTACAGAAACCAATATAGTTGCAATTACTTTAAAAATTTCAAGCCGATCCATTATTACCTCCTTTGTTTATAATACAAAGAATGGTTAAAATAACTCGTCCAAATCACAATCTTGTTCAATTACTTTATTGACGATTCCCAATTCTTTTCCTTGCTTATCTGCATACATCCATAGCTCTTTTTTATAAACCTGATCGTAAAATTCAGAACTAATTAAAGTCCTATCTAAAATATATTGTTTAATTCTTTCATCTACCTCTTCAAAAAACTCCATAATATCTCTAGTTTTTGAAGCTGAATTTGAAATTTCCTGAGCTCCTTCATGCATTAGAAGACAAGAATTTGGGAAAGCATATCTTTCATGTCCAGCTAAGAAAATAAGATATGCCATTGATGCTGCCATTCCAAGACAGACAGTTTTAACTTTTGTTTTAGAAGCTAAAATAACATCAATTAAAGCTTGTCCATCAAAAGAACTTCCTCCTTTTGAATTAATATAAAGCACAATAGGCTTTCTCTTTTCTGATGGAATATTTCTATCTTCAGAATTCCATCTAAGAATACACATCACTTCCTCATTAACAATTGCTTCCGTAACAGATTCATTAAGCACAAGAATTCTATTCTGCAAGTCTTGTTTTATGAAAGCATCGTAAGGGGAATTAGAATCACAATCAAAAATAGGTAATGCAACATCAATCATATTTTTCATAAAAATCTCCTTTTCATCATAAGAGGATACAATCCCCTTTTCTCTTCATTAGATTTTTTTATTTTGAAAAAAATCCTCAGTGTCCATGCGGTCTTCAACGATTTTTTTTCGTCTAGGTGTACACTTTTCTACAAAACATTGTAAAAATACTTCAGGTGATACTACATATAGTACTTTGAGCAAAAGAGCTCTATTCTTATAAAGTTTGGAACTTATTCCATTCTTATTTTGCTGAACTCCACTTCCAATCATAAAAGCTCTGTTAATTAACCAACTCATCATTCCTAGATAATTCTTAGAGATATAAATCCTTTGAATATCAGAAATAAGTTTTTCAAAATCCTCCCTAAGAAGCAAATAGTCTGCAGGATCTTTCTCATCAGATGAGTTATAGTTATAAAGTTCAAGAGAATACTTCTCTATAAGATTTTCAACAAGCTTTGATTTACGTCGGCCGTTCTCAATATCATGTCTAATCCAAAAATTATCCATCGGTAGAGAAGGAGAGTTATATTTTGTTCTATCAAGTCTTAACCGGTAAAGATAATTCATCGGACAATCCAATGATGGTTCAATCTTTTTCTTGATTTTTATTTTATTAATCCGGTCGCGCTCCTTTCTTTGTTCATCAGTATGAACCTTGCGTTTATCTCTTTTGGTTATGAGCCAAAAGAAGGGGAGCCCATTTTCGCTAATGTCCATATCCTTTTTTATCCTGGATATTTCATCTGGTAACGAAATATTAAAACGTCTTTTTGAACTATCCACAGCAACTTGCGCTAAAACTGCAAGTATACATACATAATCCGAATATTTGCGATCCTCAAAATTGTAAGTATATGTCAATGCTATCTGTGCAAGATTTGAAGATTCTCCGATAGCAAGCTGAGATGCTGCAAGGCTATTATCCACCTGAGCAAAATCTTTCATGTCATAGTTATATATATTCGAATCTTTTGGGATGTTATTTACAATAGTTGGATAATCCTTATAACATCTCTTTGCATGTTCAACAATCTCTTTCTGATTTGTTGTATATACTGTATCCGAATCTTGATCAGCGCCATTTGCCCTTGATTGAAAATCGGTCTCAATCATGTTTATTGCAATACAATAATTTCCAAGATCAAAATATTTCCTGATTAAGTCATGCTTGTTATTATGAAGATAAACAATGTTGTTTCTTGAATTGTGAGGAGATCTAAATGCTGCAAGATATTCGTCATCTTCAAATCTCTCTGTATAACATTGTATAGTTCCATATTCCGGACGAAGAGTAGGATCACTAAATGGATCTTCGCCCACTGCATGAAGCAGAAGAGCATAAGGCGAACCAACAATCGTCAAGTTATCAGCATTCTGTATACTATGTCCATTTTTGAAATTCAAAACATATGCATTTATTATTGCTTGTCTGCGCTCTCTAAAATATGAGCTGTTTGCAAAATCTGAATTATGCTGATATAGAGCAATCAATACTTCAAAATCATTTGCAAAATTTTTATTTTTTTTCAGAAAATCTAAAAAAACATCGTCATTATTTTTTAGATTATTTATATATTCTACAGTTTTGCTACATACGCTTGGCATAGATTCAATATCAAGTGAGTTCATCATCTGATAACTCATACGCTGAACGTCACCAAGTTTAGATTCATGAGATGTCTTTACAATGCCAAACTGGCACCCATTACGTCTAACCCACGATGCCCAATAATCAAAACTGACTCCGAACTTTTTCCACTTAATTGCATTGTCTGTGGTTAGCAACTTTACATCCTTAATTTTAACAATCCTTCCAAACATATCTTTAACTTCAGCAGTCTCATAGTCAGAGCCATAATAATCCATGAAAAACTGCTGTATCCTTGTCTTGAAAGCTGCAACCTTAGTCATATGATGACGCAATAAGATATAGCCATCTGCCCAATCCGGAAAGATGGATCCCTCAATCAGTGCTTGTCCATCAAAGAGAGTATTTATCACTTCATAATTTTCTTTCTCCTTGATAAAAGTTCTTTTGTTTTCATCAGTCTCTACAGATAAAACTTTTGTTTTAAAGATTGAATCGACATCTTTTAAAATTAAAATTTCTTCCGGAAGTATTTTTACTCGACCCATAATTGAACTTGTTATAAGAGACGAGTAGGCTCCCATCTCGACAATTGGAGCCCTCTCCATTGGAAGCTGAATCCCCATATAAAGGAAATTGTGAACTTTATCATATATCTTAGAATCCACAAACATACAAGTTCCTTTTTTCGCTTTGCCAGGAGTCCTATACAACATCTTGTAATGTATTGTATTTCTCCGATTTTCTAATTCTTTTCCGTTTTTTGTAAAAGTCTTGTACGTTATGCTCACACCTTCAGAATAGTACTTTACTCTCAATTCTTCTTTTGAGATTTTGATACATTTATCTTTGTTCTTCTCAAGATTTGCAAGAAGAGTCTTGAAATGTTCTTCATCTCTGCCACTTAATCTCTGTTTCATTGTCTCATAGTCTTTTGTCCCATATCCGAACTGAATACAGATTATGCTTCTTGTAAAATCTCCTTGCGTGATAGTCAAAAGATCATTATCTAATAAAAAATCTAAGAAAAGACTATTGACGAGCATAGCTTTAGTAGAATCTAAACGGCCACGAAATCCGTTCATGTACTCATAAATAGATGCAGCTTCAAAATTCATAATACGAAGTCCGTATTGCGACATAGTTATCTCCTTTGCGCATTTTCTTTATACATCTCTGCCGATCTTTCTAATGCTTCCCAAAATGCTGGATCGTCTCCATATTTTGCAATGGGATCATTTTCATTTGAACTTCCTAATCCATATTGGTCTAAATATCTTTTCAGAATTTCATCAAACCATTCCTCTAGTTCGTCATAATAATCCAATACACATATACGCCATGGATTCCCCTCAATATCCGGATTGTCTATCCGATACGAGTTCATCCATTTCTGAAAGACTATCCCAAATTCTTCCTCCATCTCTTTTATAAGACGAGATAGAAGGTCTTTTTTTGTATATCCCATTTCTTCCGCAAGCATATCTAATTTCTCGTCCCTATCTTGAGCCCATTCAGAAAGTTTCCCCCCAGATACAGAACGACCAGAATTTAACTTGATTATCGCTTCACTATCCAGATCAACTTTCTGCTCAAGCATATTTATCTGCTCACTTAATTGTTTCACCTGATTCATAAGACGACCGACTATTACCGTCGTTGCTTTGATGAAACTGTCCCTTACTTCTCGTCCTTTTTCAGTGTGTGTTTCCATTGCAAGATCAGCAGCCGCATCAAATGACAATAAATATTCTTGTCCATAATTTGGCTTTAATCCCAACTCGTTTTCAGAACGAGTAGTGGAAACAACGGCTTTATAGTCAATTCCTTCTCGCAACGCTTCGTTTTCCAATATATTTCTTTTGCACCAATGAGAATAGTTAGATTCACTGAGCCCTAGCTTTTTATAGAGCTCTTTCGAAGATATGGAGTATTGTTCTCCCTCAATCATCATCATATCGTTTCCCCTTTAATTTTGGCAATTAACGGTGATAAATCCTCGTCTTTGCCCATCATTACCATATGATTTTTTATATCTATCAAGGTCGTTTTATCATATGGATATCCTCTTATTGCATTTTTGTACAACATCGCATAACGACGCTTTTCATTCGGGTTTAATGCCCCTTTTTTCTCTACTCGTTCTCGGTCTTCATACCGCCCATACACGTTACTTACATACATCCCAGTAGGACGGTATACATAGATCAGTTTCAGTTCTTCTAAATACTTGTTGTACGTCGCTATACTCTTTGGTGAAATACCTAGCTGTGAAGCAAACCACGTCTGTTCTTTTGTACACGTCTTGGAAGACGAAGAGATATTTGCAAGTAGCAGAAGATAATATCTTAGCACCGACGCTTTCCCCCTTACTCTACAATCCATTATATTCCGCAATGCTTCCGGTTCTACCTCCACACACTCGTTTCTCGGATATTCAAAAGACTGCATGAAAATCCGCCAATTTACTGCGTCCTCTTTTGCAATATCTAATACCTCTTTCTCTGCAAGTTCTTTTATTGCCTGAGAAGTCTTATAAAACACCCCATGCGAGTTAGTATACCCTTGAATCTGGTCTACTATCTGTGGTGTCGTGAATAGGCAACTCTCATAAAGTTCGCTATATGTGTGGATTTTGATAAATACATACGCTTGGACTGCTTCATCACTCAGCTCTTGATCTTTGATTATAAAATTTGGGACTAACATTCTTCCTCCTAATTGGGTGATTAGGGCCTCTTATTTGGAGTCAAATAATATTAATATATATATTTATATTTATTTATATTTATATATTAATATTATAATAATTATTTTTATATTATTACAGTTATTTATAATTTTAACAATCGTAATTAATTATTATATATATTTATTTACGTATTGCTCTTGATGATTTTTTAAGTATTAATTTCTAATCACTTCTGATCATTTCTTTTAATTTCTCATTTGCTTTCGAATTCAATTTCGATACCTGTGTGTAGATTTAGGAGCTGTGGGAGTTGCAGGAAAATACTGACCTGGAGCCGTTTTTAATACCCCCGGGAGCGTCCAAAACTAGCCAATTTAAGACACTTTTTTTGGCATGCTATAGTGGGTTCACAAGTTGAGCAAGGGGCTTAACGAGATTGATAACTAAATATTTTTTTAAATAAGCAATGGCTTATTAGAAGGAGGTCTATATGACACTTAATGTAGAATTATTAACTCAGATTATGGCACTTTCAGATGAAGATAAGTATGAGCTTACACAAGCTTTACTTAAGCTTGGTACTCAGTCTACTCCTAGTGCAACAGTTAGTCAACCTATCGTTGCTGAAAGTCCTAAACAGACTGTTAATGAGCACAAGGATTCTAAGCAGTATTCTGACACTGTAATACGCACTAAGGTTACTCACGATGGTAAAGGTGTAGAATTCTATGCTATTAGCGCCAATGGCAAAGAAAAAAGTGCGTATAAGTTTATGAATGGTGTTGTAAAGCTCATTAGAGCTGAAAACGAGAATATAAGCATTGATTGGGATGAAACACTTGTACGTACTGAGGTTTACGCTCATACTACTAACGTTCATAAACATGGCGCTCATTTAATATTCAAGGATGGCAAAGTTATGAATAAAACCGACGTTAAAGAGTGGGTAAAATCTCATAGTCAGTTTGTTTTAACCGCTGAAAGTAAAGCTGAATATTTCAAGAAAAAAGATGAGCGCGTTGAAAATAAGATTAAATCCCTTGAAAAACTTGGATATACAGTATCCAAGTAAAAAGCGAAGAGGGACTGTAGAAATACAGTCCCTCTTTTCAAAAAATTTTTTTTTATCGCGTAGTTTAGTAACGATATTTTATTACGGCGCAATTCCGTAGCGCGATTTAGTGGAATCCACAATGGTGGAATATCCACATCTATACATGCTGCAACAATGGTTACGGTATGAATTCCAAGTATATAATATAAAACTCTATAACCATGAAGGGCAGTCAGTGTCCACTAGGGGATAAGGCAGAAAGCTATACGTGATATAGCGTGTGAGTGATGTGATTAAACACAACAATAATGCTAGATGAGTATGAAAGTAGATACACCTACTACACAGTCATAACACCTAATTAAAGCATAGAGAGGAGAGTGAGTGTAACATCAACACACTGCCGATAGATTAGTTAACAGACAAGGAGCACACGAGACGTGGCAACAACGCTCCAAGTTATGTTAGTAAGTGGCACGAAGCACTTGCACATAAAGTATAACAATGGTTATGCAACGTGTAAAAGGGCTGAGGATAATGGCAAGGTGAGTTTGCTGTATGTGGTTGTCGCATACAGTGTTGAGTGCTCATCCCACGTAAGGTAGGTCTCAACACATTATCTCGAATGTGGGCGGATGATAACGAGAGAAGAAAAGTGGTTGCTCGTAAGATATGCTATGTGAGTTGAAAATCAATAAAGATTGATTGAAATAAGCTCAATACCGCGTGGAACAAAAACGTTGTAGTTGATTGACACAAGCTACCGTCATAAAAGGTTACACAATACGCATGGATACTGCTTATACGAGGGTAATCAGTGTTGACAGAGGGTCAGATAACCTAATGTGTAAATCACTCTGTCATGGATGTTTATGTGTGACGCTGAGCCAAACTCATGCAATGTGAGTGTGAAGGAATAAGTCTCAGCTAAGCACGTATACAATCCGTAGAGTAGGTGAGTAAGTCTGTGCGTCATTATGTAATTAGGGTGAGTAGTTGTGGAACAATCCCCACACGTAAATCTCGTTCTCGGATGGATAGCATTGGCTTGGCAACCAATGTCCATAAACGGTATATATCATAGTAATCCGTTGCACACGAGTATGACCGTCTCAGTCTGACGTTAAACAGCGACACACACGGAAACTCTATATATAGAGTGAGGGAACGTATGGAAGGGAAATGGGTGTGTGTATGTAGTAAGCCGTTAGTACTACACAAAGCAAATCGGCTTGACTGTATATGGGTTAGTCACCTATGCTCCAAAAGGAAATAGCATGTTATATATCGTAGCATGGCGCGGTGCAATTCCGCGTGGAGCATTTCTCAAATGGAAATGAGAAATATATTTATGACTATTTGAAAGCTATTGAATTTATTACTATACGAATATTCCTAAAATGAAGATAGTAAGGGAAAAGGGAATTATACGTGCGTAAAATTCAAAGGAAAGGGAAAAGGAAAGCGAAATGATTAATATAATCGAACTACCAAAAAACGTAAGGGAATCAATATACGAAGGATTTGCAGATGCCGGCTTTTTATTGTTTGAGATTCCTATTGCATTGTTTATCGAAGATTCATTTGATAAGGGAAATGCCGAATATTACGTAGGGAAATGAAAAAACGAGTAATTCACATATAAGGAGGGAAACAATGGAATTAGTTCTTATGTATGCGTTGTGTTGTGGTTGTTTTTTATATAACTTTCTAGCAATGGATTTAGATGAAACAACCAAAAGAATTCGTCGTAAAAGGAGGAAAGAGAAATGAAAAGAACATTAATGACTTTTTTGTTGATGGGTGTTTATTACCCACTTATAATGCATGTGACAAATATCGAGTCCGAAACGGAAATGATTATATGTGATGATGATTACGGCATGGAATGGGCGTTCTATGGAAATGGAGAATATAAAATCGGAGATACATTTATCGCGATAATGGATAGCAACGGAACCGATGAAATATACGATGACTCAATCGTAGAAGGGTATCCATCGCCTATTAAGTACGATATAATGGAAAAAACAAAACTATATGAGGGGGATGCCGTATATGATAAGGGAAATTGTCAGTGAATTAGCATGGCAGTTCGATGGAACCGAATTAGGAAACAGATTATGGAGCATATATGAGAGATTAAAGTGCAAAGAAAAAGCACTATGGGAAAGGAAACGGAAGCGGAAATGAGTTACATAACGGAATTCAGAGATTATGACGGTGAATTCTATCTTCCAAAAGGTTGGGAGGATAATTCATGGCATAATGATGTATGCCCTCATGCAGAGAAACGGAGTAAAGACGGAATAACCACTGTAAATATATGGCAAGATTATATAGCCCTTGATAAAAGGGAATTTGACAATACGAAGCGTTATCTTTTCACGATATGTGTAAACGGAGATGACGCTATTTTTTCATACGAAACAGATAATCTTGACGAAATAAAGGAAATGGTAAAAGGTGTGAACATATGAAAGAGAAAATAATAAAGGAACTTACAGATGCAATTGACGAGATATTTTTAGAAGAACAAGCGAGATCGCATGTAATCAGTGGAGATATATCTCCATCGGATAGCATAACGCTTGATAAGCAGATTGAGCTTATAGCAGAAATGATAATAAAAATACTTAAAAAACAGCCAAAATTAGAGATATCACACATATGGCTTAACAACAAAAGTTACGATGCAAATGAGCTTGCTAATGACTACGAAACATTCCAGGCACTTAAAACAATCCAAGAGAAAATAGAAAAGGGAATTGCAGATGAAAAAAATTGATTTGATAAGGGAATTACATAGTGTAGGCGAAACATGGGCAAATATTTCTTATCCAAAAGCATATTTAGAAGATTATTTGAAGAGATATACAGAAGCGAGAAATATGTCTGATAAAGAGCTATATGCTAAAGTGAAAGGAAGGAAATGACAATATGCAAGAAAAAATCAAAGAGATTATAGAACGGAACTTATATGTAGATAAACGCGACGGAGATAATTTTGAATTTGAAATATATTGCGATTATAGAGATGAGCTAAGCGACGAAAGTCTTGTTAAGATATCTCATTCCGAGAATCCACGAATGGAATTTGAGGAAATCATGGAAGATTGGCGCATAAATGCAGAAGATTATTATTGGGGTGAGATGTATGAGACTATCACAAGTGAACTTGAAGATTATGATGATAACGAAGTAAGGGATTGGATAAATGAACATTGCAGTTGGTATATGCCTGAAGAGCATTTTAATAACTCGGTAGATGTCGTAATATCTCTCGATGTCGGTGATATGAATTTTGATTTTACACAGTGTAACATGCTTAATTACTATGGTGGAGCTTTCGAAGAGAATTCACCGATATATTGGCTTGCGAAACAGCAAGGAAAACTTGATGAAGTGCAAAAGATGATTGATTTTGAGCAAAATGAAGAAATTGAAGAGTATAATGAAAAGAAATTGAGCAAATTTACAATATCCGCGAAAAATGAGCTTTTAAACGCAACGAGTCACATGAATACACTTATATTTTGTGTACAGATGCCATTGTTTGACTTCATCAAGTTAAAAGAGCTTATAAAGGCAGATGAAAAGGCAAATCATGATTATGATTACAATAAGCGCGAAGGAAAGAACCAATTTATTGTTACAAAGAATGCTATGTGCGGATTGTATGATATATGGGGCGGTGGAGGAAGCATTCTTGAAATTGAGCTTGAAAAAGACGTTGTGATTCCTACAAAAGCGATATTTGACGTATGGATTGATTGTAGAGGTTGCAAGGCAAATGGAAGAGGATATGACGTAAGTGATGTATACGGAATATCAAGTTCCGCGTTTAGTGGTTCAGTAAAATTCAAGGAGGATGACGAATGATATTATGCAAACATTGTATTGAAGCAATACGAAGTAGAGGAGAAGAAATATATGTCGGTAAACAGATATCACAAGACATAGACTACGATGAAGAGAAAGATGAATGGGTTTCACTTTATGATGAAACTATTATCAAGTGCGATTGGTGCAAGGAAGCTGATATAACAATGTATGACTGCAAATAAAAAGGAGACTGAAAGTATGGAAATGGGATATTACAATGTATCGAACTCAAAATTGTGGGATAAAAGAACATACCAAGCTAAGGCAAATGGATATAAATGGGCATCAGATTTTACAAATCGTGAGCCAAGTTTTCACGAAGCAGAGAGATTCTGCCACGGAAGTTCAAAACTTTTGCTATGTTTATTCTTCAATCACATATCAAACAGAAAAGAGATGCGATATACAACCATAGCAATTGAGAAATCATATGGGAAAAAGGATTTTTATATACTTTGAAAGGAGAGATATATGGCAGCATATTACAAAATCAGTTACGGAACAGGATTTGCATGGCTTCAGAGCTACGTAGTAAAGGTAGATGAAGCTACGACAGATTATCAAGGATTAGTAGACATACTTATTGATTGGCTTGTTGAGAATGACAAACGGAACATTCTCGATATGGAAAATGAGTATGAATGGGATGGAGAAAATATCCGCGAAAAGAAAAATCATGATTGGATACATTACGCAGATGAATTTATTGTTGGCGGTAATTGTGGAAATGTTTTAATGCATTATGGTTCATTTGATATAAGCGAAATTGCAGAAGACCTCGTTATGAAAGACGTTGAAATTGATGATATTGAGGTGATTGAAGGATGAGAAAATTTGTGACAGCTGTATTTGACAGCAAAACAAACATGCGTATGATTTACAGCGAATGTAGTTACAACATGGCTTGCATGGAACTTGAAAAGGAAATGGATACACAAGGGATATTGCTTGTATCTGCAAAATCAGAAGGAGATATGAAGCGTCTTGAATGGAGTAATGGTTCAGTTTTCTACTACGACGAAGAGCGCGGATATCTTATGAAAAAGGAGGACATGCCACAAGTGCATGGATGGTGGGAATGATGAACGAATTTGAAAAATTAGCAACAGAACTTGATAAGATTGAGTGTCCATTATTTGCATTATGGTATCTATTACCAAAAGCAAATGAGGTTTTAGAGAAGAAAGAGTGCGAAAGCATAGATAACTATCTTCTAGAAGAAAAGATAAAGGAACTCAAAAAGGCAACAAAAGAGATAAGAGAATTAATCGCATATGAGTTATGGTAAAAAAAGAACAGTGTAAAGCAAGATTACATTGTTCTTAGTCATGAGAAGGATTAAATCGCTCACTAAGAGAGGAGAACGCAAATGAAAGTAAAAACAGCTTATAGAGAATATGAATTATCACGAATGGAAATAGGGAAATATTATAAAGGAAATAATCTTGCGATCAAATTATATTGCATAGATGAAGAATTTGGTTTCGAAGAACTGTTGGCTTATATTACAGTAAATTTGCCTTATGGAAGTTTAAAAGAAAACGAAGCATTTGTTGATACAAACAATTGTCCGTGGGCTATTGATTTCATAAAAGAGCATGAGCTAGGAGAATTCACGGGTATTGAATGCTCTAGCGGTTATTGCAAATATCCCTTATATAGATTTAATCTCAAGAAAGTAAAGGAATTATTATGAATACATGGAAATTGATTGATTATATTGATGTATGGTTTAACGAAGATGAAGGATATTGGGTAAACGATTCAAGCGTTGCACTCGAAGGAATCACTATAACTGAAGATGCAAGTAACAAAGATATTTTCGATTATCTGAAAAATATCGTAGGATACTTAGGTTCGGAAGCGAATTATAAGGACTTCACATTTGAAGGAGATGACGAATCTATTGAGATTTCAACAGAAAAGGACGGATATACATTACCTATTTGTAGATTAGAAAGAGAAAGGAACTTCCCAAATGAGCAATAAAATAGCTACTGAACTCATAAAAAAATGTGAGCAAGACATATTAGATAAAGCAGCTGAGCTACAAAAAGACAAAGAATTTTTAGACAAATCCTATGAAGAACGTATTAGAAAAGCATTAGATTTATTTATGGTATATGCAGAAGGTTATTATACCGATTACGCTAAAGCCATTGAAGAAGATTCTTTTTTCTCGACTGAGGATAAAGAATATTATGATGCTATTCCGACTGCTGTTTATAACATGAGAGTTAATCAAACAATTCAGAAAAATAGCATACATGAATTAGAAGCTGAACAAAATAGATTTTACAAAGAATATTTTGAGACTCAAGAACATTTAGAATCAGCCTTATCATGTGCTAAAGAATCTGATGTTTTTGTTTCATTCCTAGAAAACCGAAAGAATCTTATACGTGAAAATATATATAAGCTTGCAAGCCACTTCATATATGTAGACTAGCAAAAGAAGTCTAACTTATTGACATAAGCGTATTATATACGTATTATAAAAACTAAAGAAGTATATATAGGAGAAAAGAAATGAAAGATGCTTATCCAATTGTTCTTCGTCCAAATGAAGAAGGATTTTATGTTATTATCCCAGATTTTGACATAGCTACTCAAGGCAATTCAATAGCTGACGCAATGGAAATGGCAAGAGATGCAATTGGTATTCTAGGTATTGATATGCAAGACAATAACGAAATACTTCCAAAGCCATATAGTCATGAAATATCAAAAGCAAAAGACGATATTATTACATATGTAGATGTTGATTTTGTGGAATATCGACGTAAAAATGAAAAGCGTTCTATAAAAAAGAATTGTACAATTCCATATTGGCTAAGCGTAGAAGCAGACAAAGAGAATATAAATTATTCAAGGATATTGCAAGACGCACTTATGCAAGTATTAGAATTAAAAAATAAAGTATAGGAGATGTTTTATGGAAAAAGAAGACATACAAATGATTTTAGATTATTGCATAGAGGAAAGTTAAGGACTACCGCATGGTAGTCTTTTTCTTTAGAAAGAGAGGTATAAAATGTTTATACAAGAAACCCAAAAAGTAATTGATGCATTTTTAAACAGATTTGTAATGCATGTAGATATCGAAGGCCCCAATGATGATTTTAGGATGATCACGTCCGTTGAATCCAAGGAAGATACAATCAGAGTATTTTTCTTAATAAAAGACTATACGTTTTGTGCTTGGTTTGATGATAAAGATGAATTGCATATTGAGGTAAATGAAGAATCAGTATTCAATTACGCAGAAGAAAACGGTTGGGATGAAGAATTTGTAAATTATGTAAAGTATGGAAAGGAGATAAAATATGACAAGAAATGAATATAAGGAGTATATGCGAAAACTTGCAAGCAAAGTTCATAGAGATCCTAATTATACTATTGCAATGTATAAGGCAGATTTAGACGCTGTAATAATAGCCCCATTAGATTTGAGTAAGTTTAAAGCTCTCAAAAAAGATACGCGCAAATTTATCAATGCTTTTTTTGATGAAGAAGACACAGATAGAGATGGAAATTATATGTTGCGTGGATTTACATACCATCAAGATATTGAAGTAAAAAAGTTCAATTGCAAATATGGAGATTATACAAATGGATATAGTTTCTATGCATACAACGATGAAGAATTCATGATTTATACATATTGCGAGGGAGATACAACCCTTACACTTTATCCTAATAAAGAAAGTTATGACATAGGATATAAAAAGACTCACGATTGGTATAAAAGAGAATACGGAAATGATAATGAACCTCAATCCGTTGAAGAACCACCAAAAGAAATTTTAGATAAAGCAAAAGCAATTGCAAAAAGATTTTCTATCAATGGCATATGTGATGAAATGTATATTTCTAATGTAATAGCACGATGCAATGGTTTAGGTGATGGAGAAAGTCATTTTAATGGCAAAACAGAAATAATCTTACCAAAGCAGACAGCAAAAGAGATTCAGCAAGCTTATGGATGCAATATATACAAGGAAGATATAAAGGAGCTTGAGGAAATTTTAAAAGGAGGAATAAAATATGCAAGCAAAATTGATGAACGGAACGTATTATGAGGTTACAGGTGGTATGTCTGAAGATATCATCGTAGAAGAAAGCAAACTGAATGGTACAGAAAACATGTTAATAAAAGAAGCTGTTAACACCGAGCGAGTCGCTTACAAAAACACGTATAAAAAAGGAAAACGCATCTCAAGTATTAGATTATACGATCCATACGGAGATGCGTTTTATATTGTAGGTGATGATTCATTGCATTATGAACCGCTTCCGCATAATATGGCTTACGCATATGCAATGTTGGGAAGACTAAAAAGTGATTGTGAATATGTGATAGCCAACAATATTCACATGCCACATAACTTTTTTTGGGCAAGAAATGTAGAAGCTCAAATCAAAGAAATGCGAGACAGATGGAACGCATTTGAAGAAGATGAAAAACCGGAATGGCTTACAATGGAACAGATTGATGAGTATGAACGGAAATTAAAGGAGCTTGAAAATGAATAAGATAAACCTAAATATCATGAACATCTATCCTGAAATGCTACAAGAAAATTATGGATTATGTGAAGAGATACTAAAAGATTATGGGTATACCGAGCAAGATTTCTTTGCACGTTTTAATCAACAACTATCTGAAAATGAACTTCAAAATTTGAGCAATCGTCTTGTAGATATCATGTTTGATATTACAGAAGAAATGATTAAGCAAAAGGATACAAAGGCAGATATTGAATATTACGTTAATGGTTCAATGGACACACATTTTTATATCAATGGAAAAGAACAATAAAGGAGAAATCATTATGGAAAAATATAGTAATTATTATAAAGCAACCAAAGGAAAACACTTTGTTCTCACAGAAAAAGGAGTTACAGAAGTAGCAAGCTATAGTCATTATAAGGTTGGGGAATCTCTTGATTATGGATATAGTGATGAATATTGCGCATATCATAGAGATGTTGAAATGGGGTATGTAATCGAAGTAGATGACCCAACATGGGTCACACTTCCAGGCTATAAGGCAGTTTATGATATACATAAGGGAGGTGAAACTTATACTATTTGTGTTGGTAATCCTTTTATCTATCATGATAAAGAAATGGCAGAGCTTGCAGTAAAAGATTTCGACAAACAACCATGGAGAGGAAAAGAAAAAGGTTATGTGATTGAAGCAGTATATGAAGGCAAGATGCCTAAACCATGCAGAGAACATAATGGAAAGCGTGTTTTTAATATGGATTATTGGTCTTATAATAGACCGATTGGTTCACTTGTAGAAGAAGAAATCGCAATGAATGCCGCAAATTGCGTACCACCAAGAAATTTTAGAAGTGGGTATATACAATGTGGAGAACCTTATGGTTCAATGAAAGAAGGCTTTACTTATGCGACATTTGTTAAAGTAGTTGATGGAATTTGGGAATGGAGAGGAAATTGTCTGGCAGGTGAAAAAGAAGAAAATGGAACACCAATTCCATATGTTGGAAGTTAATTATAAATTACTACGAAAATAAAGGAGAAAACAAATATGATGAAGATTGAATTTAAAACAGGTGGTGCAGCATTTAACGATCCATACACAGGAGAGCCTTTCGAAATGTATGAACGCGAGGAATGCATAAGAATTCTCAAAGAAATCATAGAAAAACTTAAAAATGGATATTCTGAAGGCGTTTGTATGGATATCAATGGAGTCAAAGTAGGAACTTGGAAACTCAAGTAAAATAAAGGAGGAATATGCAATTGAACAAAAGCGTTATTGAAGCGAATTTAGAAATGACAGGGGGGAATTGTTATGTGTTCTATGGAAAGTTTAACGATGAAACCTATTTTTCATTTGGTCTTGATACTTTTATGATTTTGGATGCTGATTATGGAATAACTTTAACAAAAGAATTCTTTGATATGACAGACGGTGATTCATACGAATGGGAAAAAGAACATCTGATTAAAAAATATAAATATCCGTCTAAGCAGATAGAACTATATGTTGAACAAACTTTTGAAATACTAAGGAGGAAAGGAATATGGAAAAATTAATCCAAACAGAAAAATGCTCCATCATTTATGGAGATTATAAAGCTCGACCTAATTGGCCTTATCAAGAATTGTTTCGATGCCCAAGAGAATTAGATTCAACAGACTTAAAACGTTACGTAGAAGAAAACAGATGCCTTCTTGGATTTGAAAATGATGACACAGAAGATTTGCAAAATGTAGACGGAATGGAACTACTTGATTATTGGAGAATGTACTTTAGAAGTGGTTGGAATGGAAGATGGATAGGAACTACATGGGGAGGTTACGACGAAACAAAAATGACAGAACTAGATTGCCACGGAGTTCAAGAGATTATTGATTGGATTATAGATAATTTCCCTCATGGTTGTGATTGGGAAATGAAAGATTATATGGCTGAAAATTTTAAGCCGACAAGCAATGATGGGAAAAGGTATTTTATCAAGCCATTATATAGTGATCTCTACAAAGTATTGATTGATACTACGTATGGCAATGATGATTATCCAATAAGAATATATGTCTACAAAAGAAAGGAACGGAACTATGATAATCCATGACATTTATAACATGACTTTAGAGGAAAATATATTCTGTGCAAAACGAATCTTAATAGATTCAATATATCAGCAAGCTAATCTCGAAGGAATTGGAGTTACATTTGCAGAAACACAAGACATTATCAATAATGTAAATGTAGATTCGATTGCTCCAAAAGATATAAGCAAAGTATGTTGTTTGCGCGATGGTTGGAAATATCTGTTAGATAATATTGAGTCAGAATTAAATCTTATTTTCCTTGAAGACATACATAATCTTATCGCACGATTTGATGTTGAATATAGATATCTTGGAAAGATAAGGAAAGATGAAGTAATGATTTCCGGTACGACATGGAGACCAATTATCCCATCTGAAAAAGATATAGATAAATTATGTGAGATTTTAAAATACGTTGATAAAGATAACATTACAGATTCCGCTATTGATATAGGTCTTTATATCATGAGAATGCAACCTTTTAAAGATGGAAATAAAAGAGTTGGAAGTTATGCAATCAATAAAGTACTTATACAAAATGGGAAAGGAATCTTTAATGTTCCTGTGGAATATGATGGTAAATTTAAACAGCTGTTAGTTGATTATTATGTTTCAAATAATAATAGTATTATCAAAAAATTCATTGCAGAAAATTGTATAACAGGCACAACGAAAGCCTAGTTAATTAACTATTTGAAAGGAGATATATAACATGGCAATTACATTGGAGGAAATAATTGAGTTTGCACACTCACAGCTTGGTAACGAAAACCCTACTATATCTGTAAGTGATGGAGAATATGATGTTGTAGATCCTTGGTACACAACATCTTCTAACGGAAGATATCTTTCAGACAATGAAGCTAGAGCAGAATGGGGTGAAAACCTTGTTGATGAATTTATTGAAAAGGCAACCAAATATTTGGAGGACGCATGAAAATGCATGGAAACATAGATAATATCAAAGGAAATAGATATGGAAATCTTGTTGTCCTTGAACTTACAGAATTAAAACTTGCAAATAAAAGAGGTGCTGTTTGGAAATGTCAATGCGACTGTGGAAATATTTGTTATAAGACAGCAGGCGATTTAAAAGACAAGAGAAGAAAAACTTGTTCTTGTGGATGTATGTCACGAAGCAAAAGGAAATTTCCCAATAAATTCGTTGAAAAAGAGTCACTTACAAGAGTAGAAAAAGCAAGAATAGAATTTGTAGATTTGTTGTTGGAAAGACTTAAAGAAGCTCCATATATAGATGAATTAACAAATGAAGCACAGATTCTTTTAGATGAATTGAATGGAGAAGAAAAAAATAAGAATTAAAGGAGATATAGAATATGAGTAATTATAATGGTGGAACAGATAATAATGGTGTAGATTGGGAATATTACGACCGTTTTGAAGAAATTGATGATAAGTATCTTCCAGATTGTGGCGAAGGTAAAAATATGGCAACGCAGATTGTCACTGCTACAAGTAAATTAATTTATAAGTGGTATAACGATGGTGATGTTTATGATAATCAATATGGTATGGAAGGTTGGTGTAATGATCTCTCAGATTATGCTAATTGGTTATCCTGTCATGCTAAAGGAACAGATATTATTTTAAAACGTATTAAAGTTTGCACAAGTGACGCAGAATATGAACATATTCTTAAAGATCTTATCGATTTAACTAATACAGAAGACTATCTTAAGGAATATAAAAAGCAAGAAAAGGTTGGATCAATCTATGATTGTGATGGACCTTACAAATTTGTAGAAAAAGAAGCTGAATGGGATGATGAATACAATTGGGATGATGAAGAGGAGGAAGAAGATTATGAATAAATATAATGTACATGGAGAATATACTATAAGTTTTGACGTTGAGATTATTGCAGAAAATGAAGAAGACGCTATAAGCATGGCAGAAGATATAAACTTTAGTGAAACAAGTAATAACTGCATTATGGCTTATCCAATTGATGAAGAAGAACCAACACTTAATGCAGATGGAATGATTGAAAATGTAACCGCAGAACTCATTGCAGAAGACGTAGTTGAGGAGGAAGAATAATATGTATAACGGAAAGAACGAAGATAAGCAGAAATGCCTTGATTATTTATGTAAGGCAATTATGGAAACAAGAGCAAATGGAAGTGAAAAGAATAATCATATCCAGGAACTTAGACTTATTGATATCAAAGATTCTGAAGATTCATTAGCATATGATCAGGTAGTCCGTCCAATTTGGAGTGATAATCCTGAAAGAAATGATGGATATTATGATATTAACGTAAGTGGAGATAGTGCTTGGGCTATGATATTAGATGTTATTAATGATTTAAAAAAGACATTATAAAGAAAGGAGGAAAAATTTATGAAAGCATTTAGCCTTATTGGAGTTGATGGAAATGCATTTGCAATCATGGGATATACAGCAAAGGCTTTGAAAAAAGCAAAGCTTAATGACAAAGTTAATGAAATGCATGATAAAGCAATAAGTGGAAATTACTATCATTTAATTGCCGTATGTGATGAATACGTTGCTATGGCAAATAAAGAACTTGGTTTAATAGAATAGGAGGTTTAATATGGAACGAATAAAATTAGGTGAAATTGACTCAAGATATGAAGTTTTTGCAAAACGAAATGGATTTGATATGACTTTTGAAATTTGTAATTCTGAAGGAATTTCAAATATTCATGATAATCTTTTAGATTTTGCAGATGATATCTTAATCTCTAGCGGAAATCTTGGATATTTCAGAATGGAAGCAATCACAAAAGCATTGCTGAAAGGTGAAGAAATTGAATTATATGAATATGAAAAGGAGTTATTGTTATGACATATGAATTTACAGATTTCAATCCTTCAGAACAAGATAAAATCACACATTTAAGAGAACTTGGATTTTTCGTATATCATCTCAGAAATCAAGAAAAGGGTTTTACAATTGAAAAAAGAGTATGGGCAAATAGAATTGGTTTTCTTGTAACTGATACAGATATATTAGGAAAAAAAGATTTTATTACATCTGAAGAATTTACAAGTATGCTTGGAGAAGAAAGGTAATTATGTAATTATGAAAGATAAAATTATAGCTATAGCAAATGATGCACTTAATTCAAGTGATCATTGTGGAACATGGCATTACAATTTAAAGCGGAACAATGGAAAACTTTGGGCAATATGTATTGCTTGGATGGATTATGAGAATAAAGGCGAAGAAAGTCTTTACGGTAAAATAGCATATCAGCCAACAAATTCACTTATGCAATGTGATTATGATATTGATTGGTTATATCCTATAGCTGATGATGGAGAATGTGATGTTTGTGAATATGAAATATTAAGTGGAAATGTTGAACAAGTTGTAGATTTATTATTAGAAGATTGGGAACGTATGAAGTATGACTATTTTGTTTATGAAGATTAAGGAGGAAATATTTATATGTACGATTTATCAAAAGTATTAGAAATAAAGGAAATATCAAAAAAACAAGTAATCATAAAAGTTAATGCCAAGGATCCATTGACTGTTGCTAGATATCCATTTCTTAATAGTGAAATGGCATATATTACAGTAACAAGAGGAGATGAACATGTATTTACAGTAACAAAAGAAAATGGCACAACTTGGAGTTTTCATTTTGGGAATAGTGGTTATACTTTGATAGGTGAATCAACAGAAACTCTCAAACGGAATGTAATGCAATTTATAAAAGATAATGATATTGCCATTGAATATTCAGAAGGAACACCTACAAAAGCAACTGTTTTTTATAATCATAGGAAATGGTATCTCTCAGTAGATACAACAACAGGATGCTTTATTCATTATTCAGATACTGCAAAAAACTTAGACGAAGCACTTGAATCATTTAAAGGATTTGTAACAAGTCCTAATTGGAACAAAAGGAAAGCTGTTACCGGAATTACTAAATGGGATGCTACGGAACCTAACTTCACATTGAAATGAAAGGAAATTACTATGGAGATAAAAATTAATACCCAAAAAGAAATGGATATTTAACTTTCAGTGTGTTTGATTGAAAGTTAAATAACAAAAACTGATAAAACCAATATTTCATCATAGAAAGGAGAAGTTATGAAAGCTATTTTTAATACAACTCAGTCGGATTTAAGAAAGTATAACGGAACTATTGTTGATGTTGGAGATAAGTTAACAGATACAGAACGTGATCCCGAAGTTGGAGAAATGTATCATATAACTTTTAAAGATGAATTTTCAAGTGATACATTTGAAGATGAGCTGAAATTTCAATAAAACTAAGTTTTCATTGGGAATTTAGCATTTCAATAGGTGCAACCACACTGAAACTTAAATAAAGGAGGGTATATGAGAGGATATATTGTAGTACGTAAACTTACAAAAAAACCATATTATGTAAGCGAGATTGATTGGGATAATTCATTTAAGGATAAAGGCAATCCAAAAGGCTATTTTAAAATGCTTATTGAACCAATAGAAAATAGCGATGATAAATATGAGATCAGATATATGAAGGCCGATAACGGAATCAAAGTGTCTGGAGAAGCATACATTTTCACAGGACGTTCTGAAAAACAGATTGATAATAAGATTGCTAAATTTGTTACTGTTCGTAAAAACTATGTACAGACAGAAGTTAATACCGAGGAAGAACTTTGGTAAAGGAGATAACAAAATGAGAACATTTATATTTATAAAAACTGAACGAGATATATATGATAGACCACACCGAATAATTAAAGGTATGACTTCTGGTAAAATGTATCCGTCCAACTTACTCATACCTGGAGCAACTTTTGAGAATTGTAATTGTATTGAAATATCAGAAAGATGTTCTATTGATTTGGGTATATTTAAAGATTAAAAATTGTATTGGATTTCAGAAAGGGAAAATAAAATATGTTAGAAAATAATGAAATTTTAGCAAAACAGTGGGAATCCATGCTTCATGATGTGATTGCACTTAATTCTAAAATCGAAGGTGATGAAGACGATTATCTTATTTTTGATGGAATTGATCATATTGATAACTATGAAAGAAAAGGAATACTTACGCAAGATAAGGGATTAGTTATAACGCTTGAAGATGGTTCAGAAATCAACATTACAATTCAAGCATATAAGGAAAGGAGATAATAAAAATAAAGAATGGATAAGTTTAAAGTAAAAATGCCAAATGGATACCTTATGGTTGAAGCAAAAGGAGTAGAGAATGAATATCCCGGAGTCTATGTTAGTTTCTCAAGTAATGGGGAAAATAATGACGTAAGTAAAATTATTGCTTGCGTAGAATATGACTCCTGCACAGGAGAAATTCTTACGGAGACATATACAAAAGGAGAAGAGAATCCAAACCACATTATAGTTCATGATGATGGAAGGGATAAATGCTGACACCCAATAAAACTAATTTTTATTTTGAAAGGAGGATGTAGTAGACAGTATTTTATGTATTAGAAGTCAACAATGGCTATTTTATGCGACTTTTATACTCATAATACAGTCTGCTATTAAAAATAAGTTATGAATAAATCAGAATATTCTATAGCAATCAATACAATGAAATCTGTTATTTCAGATGCTAATATGCTCTTAGCTTTGTTCGCTTATAAAAGTGATGCAATGTTAGAGAATCCTACAAATCATATTCGCGCAACGACAACATCAGAACAGATAATTAAAGATATGAATTCTATTCATAAGATGCTCGAATCAATTACCCAAAAAGAAATGGATATTTAAGGATTTCTGTGATATCTGGGAAAACATAAATGATAGAATTGAAACATATCTAAGAGGAATTGACGAAATTCATGGCACAAATTACGCTCAATCCGGAATGGCTAGACTGAAAATTTAGAAACAATTTTAGAGAGAAGGTTAAAACATGAAAGCTATAGTTAATATAGAAAGGATTAGATGATATGTTAATTTTTAAATTTGATATTATTTTTGAGAATCAAGTCACAGGTGAAATTGAAATAACAAAAAAAGAATATACTAATTGTAATTTCTTTGAAGCATTAGACAAGGCAACAGCATTTGTTAAAGAAGAACTTAAACGGAAACATGATGAAACTAAGAGTTTTGATTGGTACTTAAATGCTATAAAGAATTATCTTGCTTAAAAGAAATAAAATATGGAAATTGTTATTAAACTATCAGAAGAAGAATAGACATATATTAGGAGGAATAAAAATGATTATTGTATCAAAAATAATACCTTTAGAAAGCCTTCCAAAATTGGAAGAAAAAATGTATTTTAATGAAGACGAAATGGTAAAAGCGGTTGCAGATATAGATAAGGGAATATTGGCATTAAACGCTGAATTACATTCTGATTTAGAACAACTTCTCTTGGACAATGGCTCAGCTCAAAAAGCCTTATATGGCTTTAATATTTATTTTGATGGGGAAATAGAATATGATTCCATGATTAACCCTCCAAGAAACAGAGAGGCGGGTTTTCCTAGAGTCGGTAGAGATGTTGCAGATCTAGTTGCTAGAGAAAAGATAAAGGAGCTTGTTGAAAAATGGATAAAGATATAAGAATTACTTGGTTCGAAATGCCTGTAAGTATGCAAATATCAAATATTGGAAGTGAAGTTTCGCGAGCAATAAATTGGAAAAATAAAGGGAATGAAAAAAGGAAACTAGGGTTTTGCGAAAAAGCCATTGAATTCTTAGAATTATCTATTGAAGACCCTAAAAATGCACACAGAGTAAATGAATTCATGTTCTGCATAGAAGAATTAAAAGATTACTTTTTTGGTGAGAACACTTATGGTACTACTGATGAAATGCTACATAAATACTATGACGTTTTTATCTAAGCATATCAAACTATAGCTAATATGTGAGTATCGATGAAATGAATATATGGAATTTGGAAAGGAGGAAAATAATGAGTTATACAAATGAAATCAAAGATGATAACGGACAAATCATAATGAATGTCCATGTGACCTGTAAAGCAAACCCACAAAAGACATATGATAGATATCATCAATTAATTAAAAAACAAATTGAACTTGATGATTATATTCCCAAAACTAATATGGATAATTTAGTTCACATGATAATTCTTTCATTTGATTGCGATGATAACTATGGAGAATATGATGCTGAAACAGGAATGGGAGGTTATGGAATGGAGTTTACATTAAAAGAATGTTTTAGATATGTTGAAGAATCAGGCGGCTATGCAGAATTTGATTATTATTGTTGAAAGGAGAACAAAATTATGAATGAGAAAGTAATGAAGAAACTTGCAAGAATAACAGAGTTATTAGAAGAAATCGAATCAGATGCAGATTATGTAAAGAAATCGATTAAAGAAATCAAAGAAAGTGATGATCTCTATGTTATTGAAAGCACGTTAGAAAGCATTGAGCGTCAAACAAAAGAAGCACGGAATGTTTGTCTTAATACTTATGATGATTTTGAAGAGGAGGAATAATGAAACAATATCTTTTAATGCCAAATGAAAGGCAATGGAAAATAGTTGAAGCAATGACACATGAAATGGCCTATGCAGGTGAAGGAAATTGGTATAATCCTAATATAAAAATAGCTGTAATGGATTTAGAGACAAAAGAAACAAAGATCTTTTCTCGTAAACTAGATAAGAATGGGAATCTTATTAAAAACATAATTCACGAAACTATAGAGTTTGATAAAAGAACTGGTAGAATTTATTGAACAAAGGTATTATATCCAAAGGAGGAAAGAAGAATGCAAATAGTAATTGATATACCAGAATATTATTATCACAAGATCGAAAAATCAGCACAAGAAGGATATGAACTACATCAAATTGTAGTAGATGGGATAAAACTTCCAAAAGGGCATGGCAAATTAATAGATGCTGATGCTGTTATAGAGAAAATGAATAATTCAGATGAGCAACCAAGAACTCCAAACGAACAATATGCTTGGGACTTTTGCCAAGCAATTCTTAAACACTCGAAACCAGTTTTAGAAGCAGAAAAGGAAAAAGATGTATGATGAAATTTTATTGGGAAGATGATGTTAAAAACGGTCGTTATGAATGTTTTTTATATGATGGGGATGAGAAGATTAATGACATTTCCTTCAAAGATTATAGCAATTATAGTAATCAAGCATTCGATAAAAAACATGGTTTCACTCGCCCTTATGCATATGAGGTATCTTGGTGTCATGGATGGTCTATGAGTAAAGGATTTGATTATGACGAACAATATGATGAACATTATGAAGAACATGATGGATCCGTTATTAGAATAGGAGGATATCAAGGAAATTGTACTCATACTGTCCAAGATATCAAAAGATGGTGTGAAACATGGCTTGCAAAAAAATATATAGACCATTATAAACAAATAGCAGAAAACTTTGAAACCACAAAAAAACGTGCTGAATGGTTTGAAAATAATGGTTATGAAAACTTTATAGATTTTGATTAAAGGAGGATTTAAAATGAGATTTATTTTAATTGATCAAATTTTAAATGGAGACATGTTCAATAAGGAATTTGCAACTGAAGAAGAAGCTGTTTTGAAAGCTAAATCAGAATGGGAAACTTTTAGTGATTCAGATAAGGAAAGAAGGGAAAGCTTCTATGTGATTGAATCTGTTAATCCCAATGAAAAAGCTGAGGACCATTTTGATGGAGATATAGTTTGGGAAGCAATATGATAGATAAGCTATTATCAGAATAGGAGGAATAACAAATGACAAAATTAAGAATGTATTATTTAATACTTGGTACAAAGCCTTACTACAAAGAAGTATCTTCTGCCGAAGAAGCAAAAGTTATGATTGATGCCATATCAAGTTTCGTAAACATAAAGGTTGAGGAGGGAGTGTTCCCCGACCATTGTAGTACCACAGGACTTGAGGAGTATGACGAAGATGAAGATGATTGGATGACATGGTATGACGAAGAAGGGTATGACTTTGACGAACATTTTGAAAAGGGGACTAAACATTATTGCGATTAAAGATTTTGAAATGCCAAAATGTTGCGCAGAGTGCGAGTTGTTTGATGTCGAACAGAAAATAATACATCACTAATGGGGGAGGAAGATGACAAGACGCGAATTGGATATATCCAAAAAGGCAAACATTAAATGCGAACATTGTAAATGGTGGGAAAATAAAAACTATTGTAGCAATCCTAAAAGTTCTAAATTTGAACAACCTACAAATTATTGGATTAAATGCAAGCAATTTGAATGGAATGAAAAATATAACGAAAAATGAAAGAAGGAAAAGGAATATGAAGTACATAGCAAAAAATTATGACAAAGACGTAGCATTTGATGATTCACAAGTAAAGGAGGCAAAAAATTATTGGGATGTAAAAGAAGACTGTAAAACTCTTGAAGAAGTTGCATTTTGGTGGAACAGCAAGCATTCAGGAGATGCTGAAGGAGAACTTATTATTTTCGAAAAAAATTGATGACATAAAAAGGAAAGGAAAAATAACAATGAAGAGAATTGAAAAAGTTTTAGATGAAATGAACATTAAGTATGAAATCAATAAAGATAATGCACTTATTGAATTTTGGACCGATACAGCAGGCCAGGATATCCCGGTTGAAATTAATTATGATGGAACTGTTGAAAACCTTGTTGATGAGTTTGCGGCATATGCAGAGAATTATGATGTTGATGATGAGGTGGAATGTTATATCAATATGAGAGGGGAAAATGGTGTTCCGGATTCAGTTCGTGATTTAATTGATGATTGTCAAGAAGCGAAGGATACTTTGATAGAAATTGCTGACAAACTAAAAAATGTTATTTTAGATACATATCTTGTGCACTTTAAAGTTGAATCAACATACATTGTTGCTGTTAAAGCAAAGTCAATAGAAGAAGCAAAAGAAAAAGGAGAGTATGAATTTTCTGGTGCAGATTTTGGAGTTTCCGAAGATATTAATGGTGAAATCGTTTTTGTAGAAAAGGAGAATTAAAAACAAAGATGAACAATATATATGCAATCGAAGTTTCAGAAATTCATTCTGAAACTTTTCTCATTCATGCAGAAAATGTAGAAGAAGCAATTGAAAAAGCAAAAGAATTTAATAGTACTGTCGGCTTTGATTTAAAAGAAATTACAAGAATTAATTTTAAAGAATCTAAATACTCTAATGCTGATGGAACTGCAACAGAATATCAGTTGAAAAATTGCAAATTTCTCGAGGAAGGGAGGTAAAACATATTGAGTAAATATATTGTTGATGTAATTAGATCAGCTAAAGAAGATACTTGGACGGAGCAATTGTATAAAGGGAATGATATATTAAAAGCCTTAACCAAATGGTTTGAAGCTAATTCTTTGTATCCATCTTGTGTAGCAATCAATTGTTATATCAAAGAAGATGCTTTAAAATTACTCGAGTTTGCAAACTCCAACAAAAAAATCTTAAAAGCGTTACATGACAAATATAATAGTCCTTATAAATGGGAGTACATTGAAGAAGGAATTCAACGGAAAATAAATGATAATTGTCATGGATTCTTAGGCGAAAAAGATTGGATAACAGATATGATACATCCATTTGATATTGGATAAGAAAGGAGATAATAACATAAATAAATATCTAGGTCATTATGATGAGGTGTTATTAACAGAAGTATTTTCTAAAAATGATTTATGGTAAAGGAGGTTAATTATGAAATTTAATTCAGCAAAAGAAATGTTAGAGCATATTCAGGACGGAAATGATTTATACAATCCCAAACTTGAAGTCTATGTGTTTTTATATAATGATGCTGGATCTATTGCTTACTACAATATTGACAAAGATTCTGCAAAATCATTATCACAAAAAGCAAAAGAACAAGATGAATATTGGGGAGCATTTTTAAGTTCAGGAGGTGAGATTATTGATGACATTAGTTCTGAATTCTATAAAAAAGAAAATAGAACTAATCTCCAGTGGTGTAAAAAATATTATAAAGATGATAATTGGATTAATACTATTGATTACCCTCAGGAATAAAGAAAGGAGAACAAGATGAAATATAAAATAAAAAATGCAAATGTATGTGCTTCTGGTGGTGGATGTTATGAATTTATTGGAGCTTTGTCAAACAATGAATATTTTTTAGCATCAAATACATGTTTTGATGTTCGTATCATTAGTAGGAATCCAAATGATTATGATTACAATGAAATTTGGTTTCCAACTTGGCAAGAAGAATGCTTGATCAAAGATTTGATAGATCTCAAAGAACGGAAGTCATTCTTTGAAAATCTTTTTAAGTACTTTAAGAAAAATAATCCAAACGATTATGTTGCTTATGATATGTCTTGGATAGAAGAGACTTTAGAAAATTATAATGAGTAAAGGAGAACAAATATGGGTGCATGGGGCGAAGGACCTTTTGAAAATGATGCTGCTCTTGATTATTATCCATTGTTAGAAAACTGCAATGCTGAAGGAATCAATGCATTTCTTTGGATGGCTCTTGATTCAAAGCATGAAGAGATTGTTACTCTTGCTATCGCAATTATAGGACTTATCAATAATGGAAAAGATGAAAGATTATTTTCCGGAGCAGACGAAAAATGTACAAATCAAATCATAAAAACTGCAAAAAAAAAGCAAAGCATTAAAAAAAGAAGCAACTTACAAAGTTAAGATGCTATCTGAACATAATTGTATGTGGGTTGATTGGGAAGCAAGAATAAAAATACTTAAATTATTAGAAGAAAAACTTACTTAAGGAGGATATTATCATGGAAATATATTATGCAATTGTAAATATATTAGATTATCTTGCAAAGCATGAAGATATAAATAAATCAGAGCATAAAAAATTACTCAAAATATGCTATGACTTACTTCCATATCTTGAAGGAAAGGAAATAGATAATATTGCAGCTATAGCAGACGCAAATGATTGTGGTAAATGTAATGATCTTGAAACAATAATAATTAGACTTAGAGAATTATATAAGAATGGAGAAAGAATATGAAAATTATATTAAGTAAAGATGCAGATGAATTATATTATGAAGAAAAAAAAATCGTATCATTTGAGATACAATCAACACCAGAATTAGATACTATTGTAGATGGCATAAGAAAAAGGAAAGGATATATTCCTTTCTTTGATGAAACCGCCAACAGTATAAATGATAATGGATGGTATGACTTTTATATAGAAATTGATATCTCTAAACTTAAGTTTGCAAGTTTGGTTGCCGTTATTGAAGGTAATGCAGATAAAGAAATTTGTCCAGATAATAAAGCTATCTATAGATTAGAAGAATTTACGAGTTTTAATCATGAAGATATCATTCACCAATTAAATGAAAATCTTAAAGAATATAATACTTCTTTAAATGAAATCCAAGTTGAGATTGCAAAAATTAATGAACAGGAGGAAATATGACTGCAAGAGAGTTTGAAAAGATTTTAAAAAAGAATGGTTGGATTTATAATCATCAATCTGGAGATCATAGAATTTGGTATAAGAAAGGCCGACATATTAGTTTTCCAATCAAGAAATTTAATCCTATGTTTGTAAGGAGATTGATAAAAGAATATAGATTGGAGGTTTAAAATGATTGGAATTTTATATCTTATATTTGTTTTTAGTTATATCATGTATATTTTCATTAGAGATTATAGAAAAAATAACAAATGTAGGAAAACAACATATGACAAATTATCTAATACATATAGATGTTATGATGGTAGCCTTGCAGATATAGAAACAGAAGAAATTAAATTTATATTTCATGATAGAAATTGTGATAGATGGTTATGTGGAATAGATAATAGTGGAATCAATCTATCACAAAAACAACGGGAACTTGAATACACATATTTAAAAAATAATCCTGGTAATAAAACAGTAATGTTTTATAGTTATGAGCCACCAAATTTAATTTATGGAGACGGTATTAAAAGAGGTCGTAGATTTAAAGATTTATATACTGAAGATTTATATGTTATTAGACATGATAAATATGGAAATGGTTTTTATGTAAGAATATGCGATAACAAAGTAATTAGATATACAGACAATTATATTTCTCATTTATCAGAATGGAATATGTATAAAAAAGATGACGAAAAGAATGCAATAAATGAATTTCAAAAAGAAATTGATAGAGTTAAGGATAAATCTTTTTGGAAAGATGACCCAACATTGATTGGAGATGCAAGAACAGATTATAGGGAATAAAAATGATTAGATTATACGAAATTGGAAGAAACGAAAGAAACAAGAGACCTGAATTATTAGTGCAGAAAAAATATAAGAAAAATATCAATATTAAAGATATCTTTTCATTTACAGAATTTGTCATTAAGGATCTTAGATTAAATAAATATGATAATGAACACTTTTATTTAATAACTACAGATTATTATGACAATATCATTGGAGTATTTCTGATTTCAATCGGAGATTTTAAAAGCTGCAAAGTATATACACGGAATATTGCGACAGCAATACTTTTATCTGGAGGTCGTAAGTTTGCAATATTGCACAATCATTCGGATGGACTTCTAGAATTAAGTGAAGATGATATTAATTCAGTACATGTAATGAAAGGTATCAGCATTTTATTAGATACCGAATTTGTCAATAGTTACGTTTTTACTTCTAAAGGCTACATTACGGATACGATGGATTCTGCAATATTTTTTGATGAAATGGAGGAATAAAATTATGCCAGCAAGATTAGAAAATGAATTACATATAAATGAAAGTATTGAAAAATTATTAAAGGATGTACCAAGCTATGTTATAGAATGGCATGACAATCTATATGCATCTAAGAAAACAGCTTCAACAAGAAGAGATTTTGTTCAGAAGATTATAAAATTTCTTTCTTCAATAAACAGTGATATTAAAAAAGTTGAATTCTCTGATATAACAGAGCATTCCGTAACAAAATATTATATCTCTATTGGAACAAAACAACTTAAAGATGGAACTATAAAAGAGACATCTGGCTCCTATCAGCAAAATATATATACAGTTCTGAAAAATTTCCTTGGTTTCCTTGCAAATAGAAATCATATAGAAAGAAATTATATGGAAGATATCGATCGTCCAAGAAGTAATGATTTGGAACGAATAAAAAAAGAAAGAATAAAATTAGATAAAAGAGCTTTTAAATTGGTTCTTCATAAAGCATCATTGGAATTGGATCCTGTTTATAAATATAGAGATTCCCTTATATTAAAAATACTTATGGAAACCGGAATGCGAGAAACTGCATTAAGAATTATTAATATTAGTGATATTGATTTTGAAAATAAAACATTAGTAACTATTGATAAAGGTAAAGGTGGTAAATTCCAAGTTTATCCATTAAATGATAGTACAATCGAAACTTTGCAAAATTGGCTGAAATATAGGAAATGTTTTGAAAAATATCCTTCTGATGCATTGTTCCTTAACTATCAAGGCAATCGTCTTAGCTGTAAAGGAATATCAAGAGTTGTTGATAAGTATTTTACAGAAGCACTAGGGAAACATGTGAGTCCACATAAAATTAGAGGCGGAGTAGCAAGTATCTTATATGAAAAAACTGGAGATATTGAATTTGTAAGACGAGCTCTTGATCATGAAAAAGTAGAAACAACCCAAAGATATATCACAACATCAAATAATGAAAGAGATAAGGCTGCACAACTTCTTGAGCTATGATTAAAATTATTGCAAAATAAAAAAATTAATATACAATAAGTTATAGGAGGTTAATAGAAGTGAACAGTCGTGAAAAGTATAATAAAGAACTGTCCGGAAAGATTGCAAAAATAGCTAGTGATAAAAAAGAAGTTATATCTCGTGCAAGAAAGATAAGTAAAAAGCACAATATTCCTCACGAACAAGTTATTGATTTGTTGAATCAAAGAATTCAAATTGAAGCGGTTGATAATAATATTGCTTTTGCTTTAGGAGAAGTTTTTGATATCGATCTAAAGAAATATTTTAATTCGAATGAGATCAAGCAATTGTCTAAATGGAAACATGAAACATTTGAATTTAAATTTCCTTTAGAATTTAGCATGAAACAAGTCGCTGAAGATCAATGGACAGGGGCAACTACTGTATCCGATTTAATGAAGCTTAGGGATGCTCAGATCATTAATTACAATGAAAATACTCAGAGAATAATGAAAAGAGTAGAAAAAGGGAACGAAGAATTTTACAGTATCAGTCTTAATGTTAAAGCTATTAAAAGTATTGAACAATTATTTATGGATGGAACATATATCCCTAATACAATTACTCTTAATATGCCAGAAAATACTCTTTATAAGTTTGATAAAGATTCTGAAACTCTTATAATCAAAAAAATGGATCACTTTGACATCACCGATGGATATCATAGATATATAGCAATGTCTAATTGTTATAATTTAAATCCAGATTTCGATTATCCAATGATCTTATGCATAACAAATTATTCTGAAGACAAATGTCGTCAGATGATTTGGCAAGAAGATCAGAAAACAAAGATGGCAAAAGTAGATTCGAACAGTCTAAATCTTCAATCTTCAGCAAATAAGGTTGTTCAAAAACTTAATACAGACTCTTCATTTTATCTTATAGGTTCAATCAACACAAATGGAGGATGTATTAATAAATCAGAACTTGCAGAAATTATTCGTGCAACCTATTTTCAACGGACAAATATTACATCAAAACAAAAAGAGATATTGGATATTATTAAGGCAGAACAAGACCTGAGAAATGGAATCAATTATCTGGTTGAAAATCATACTGAATTAATGAATGAAACATGGAATAGATTTTTTCTGTATACTCTAGTCTATAACATCTATGTTGGTGAGCCTTATGTAAGTCTATACGATGAAACTATTCGAATGGAGAAGCTGGCGATTAATAAAAAAATGTTTGCAACAAGAGAAATCAAACAAATAGATATGAAACGTCTAGCTGCAATTAAAAGAGGAGAGAACTAAGATGTTTAATGCCTTAACCAAAAAAGACTACATAGAACTTAATCCCAACAATAACATTAATTTCGATAAAGTAATGACCAATTACTTTAACAGAGCAGAAGAAACAGAAAGCAGAGGTGAAAAAGATCTAAGCCAATTTACTTCTTCAGAAATTATTGCAATGTATAAAAGTTTTTGCACAGCATCATTAGAAATGCTTATTGTAATTAATAATCAATTTTTAAATTATACAAATTGGTATATGAAGAACATAGAAAATAGAGATAATCAAAATCATTATAGAGAAATGAGAACATCTATTCTTCTTAATTGTGTTTCGTATGCCGGATTTAATAGTAATATTCTTACAAAAGAACATCTAATGTCATTGATTAGAGACTTTGCAAATCCCTATGAACAATTTTTATATCTTGCATTATTCGAAGGAATAAAAGGTGAACAGATGTCTGATTTTTTTAATTTGAAAGTTTCTGATTTCATTAAGAGCAAAAAAATGTTACAATTATCTAACAGAGTAATATCTGTTAGTTCTGAACTTATTCATTATGCCGAACAAGCTTCTGATGAATATCAGATGTATAACATTAATGGAGAACCTGTTTCACGCGGAAAGCTTTTAGAAACCGACGATCGAATAATCAAATGTCCTAAAGAGGTTGGATTCGAAACCGATAATTCAGAAAGAACTAGGATTATATACAGAATTATGCGCAAATCAAAGAGATATGATTTTGTGCCTAAAACTCTCTCCATTACATCTTTAATTGAATCTGGAAGAATCAATTTGATTAAGGAGTATATACAAAAAACAGGTATGAGTGCTGAACAGATATTGAGGGATTATAAAACCGAAATAGAAAATAAATATGGTTCAATTCCCTCTATTCCAAAATGGTTGATGAAGTATGAAAAATATTGCAAATAATCGATAGCCTTCAAATCGGAGGGGGGAAAATACAAAAATGAATTGTGTTAATATAACAGAATTCCTAAGACGTTTATATGAAATGGAAAACGTTACTGTTATAGAATCTAACAAATCTACACAAACTGTTGGAGGGGGGATCTCCAAAACAGTTGGTATTTGCTGGGATTACACTGAAACAATTGAGATTATGTATGAAGATGATAGCTATCATTCAATCAAAAAAGCAAATATTCAATCTATAAAAGCAGATGATAATTGTCTTTATTTAATTTTTAAAGATGGATCATATTTTATTTTCGAAGCAGACTAGTATTTGCTATCTTTTTCAAGATAGCAAATCTTGTTTGTCTTGATTGTTAAAATTAAGCATTGACATCAACTTTTATCAGGAATTATAATTAGAATAACTCAAAAAAAGGAGTTGATGTATGGGAGATTATAGCGAAATCAAGTGCATCTGCTCAAGATGTAAATCTCAATTCTATTGGAATGAAACAATTGTTACAAAGAGAAAACTTTATAACACTGAAGTAGAAGAGCATGAATGTCCTAAATGTGGTTACAAAGGGATTTCTCCGCTTAAGGATATTCATTATCTTGCAGGTATGGCAAGCAAACATACTCACAATGGAATAGATTGAATTAAAGGAGATCAAATTTATGAGATTCAATTTTACAGGAAAGATTGAAGCAAATAAACTAGAAGCAAAAGTCCCATTCTTTAAAAAGATTGATAACTATGATGGTTATACTCTTAATCTTACATGTATCGCAGCTCCAAATAATAGAGCATATTGTGAAGTAACATCTTTTAAATATGATCAGATCAAATATTATGATTCCAACAACGTAGAAAATGAAATCGATTGGGAAGATCGATTTAAAGAAGAGCATCTTAAAAAAGCAACTAATAAAACTGTTATTACTTTTATTGACAAAAGTCGATATGAGTTTTTATCAGCATACGATTTTATTCTTTTTGCAAAAGATAATATAGATAAAATAAACGGGAAAAGATTTACTATAACCGGAAGAGTTCGTAAAAATGAATATAAAGGGAAAATAACAGATCGTTTTGAAATTCAGCATATGTATGAACTTGAAGAAAACGATACTAAAAAAAATCAATTAAGAGTTAGTGGTGATTTTTACTTTAATAAAGAGAGTATCGATTCTGCTGATTGGAAAAAGGAAAAGAAGATCTATATCAATGGTTGGACAAAAGAAAATCTTGATAAGGATCATAAAGGAGTATATATATCGAAGCAAGTAATCTTTGATTGTCATAAAGCTGATCTTGATAATGAAATTCATTTTGAAAAAATAAATTTCCAATTTAAACAGATTGGTCTTGCGATGGATGAAGATAAAGAGATTGTAAGTAAACTCAAGAAAAACAAATATTATCAGATTGGAATTACTCTTTCATATTCTAATGGAAATGAAGAAGTTGAATTCGATGAAAGCCAACTTACTGATAATCAAAAACAGATGATAAAACTTGGTCTTGCAGAGCTTAATGATTTTAGACCAAAAGGGAATATATATGGTGATCGTAAAATCACATTTAATTATAAAGGATTTAATCTCATAGGAGACTATGCAGATGGCATGATAGTTCTTGATGATCCTGATTTTGAAAGTCATATATATATTCCAAGTGCTCAGGAGAACTTTGAAGATATGATGAATCCACCTGAGAATACTGAAAATAAAAAAGAAGATTCAAATAATGATCTTGATGATTTATTTGGCGATTAAAGAAAGGTGGAATATTCTATGGGAAAATTTGGACATCGAAATCATGTTTCATTAAATATCCTGGATACCAGCTTAATCTTTATGGGTATTCCAAAAGTCGGAAAGACAACTCTTTTAAAAGAAGTATATGAAAAAGTTGCCGGAGAAAATGGATATATGTTTCTTGAAATGTATCGAGAAAAGGGCGCTTCACATATTGAAGGTATCAATTATGAAAACGTTAAGACTTGGAGCAAATTTGATGAAATTGTAACAGATATCGAAGAAAATAGGGAAACCTATCCCGATCTTAAAACCATCATTATCGATACATGGGATAATGCAATAGCTTTAGCAGAACAAGAAGCTATCAGAATATGGAATAAAGATAATCCTGAAGAAAGAAAAGATAGTATTTACGCAATCTATGGAGGATGGCAGCGTGGTCTTGATAAGGCCGGAGATCTTCTTGAAGAAATGATTGCTCGTTTAGAAAATGTAGGGATTAAAGTAAATTACATAATGCATGTCAAAAATAAAGAAGTCCAAGATCAGTATTCTAATCGCACTTATCAACTTCTTACTTCTGATGTTGCACAAAAATACTTTGGAAGACTTAAAAGAAATATAGATTTGATTGCCGTTGCATATGTGGATCTCAATATCGTAAGCGAAAAAACAGGCAAAAAAGACAACAAAGGGAAAGACATAATGAAAGGTGTAGTTAAGGATGAAGTTCGTATGATTAAATTTAGAGATTCTAACTACGCAATTGATGCAGGCGGAAGACTTAAATATATCGTTGAAGAAATTCCTTTTGATCCAAATGCATTTATAAATGCAATTGAAGATGCTCTTAAAAAAGAGGTTGAAAATGCAGGAGTTTCTTTAAGCGAAAGAAAAAAAGAAGATGATAAAAATGAAGCTGAAGCAGAAAAAAAAGCTTTGGCAAATTCTAAATCTATAAAAGAAAAACATGATAGTTATGATATCGAAAGAAACGTTGAACTTCTCGGAGAAATCAAAACTGCAATGAAGTCAGCTACTAAAGATATACAAGAGGAAGTAAAAGATTATATGAAAGAAAACGGATTTTCTTCATTCAAAGATCCGGAAGTCTTTCCAACAAAGTGTTTAGAGAATATTCTTGATCTTCTTAATGCATAAAGTGAAGGCGAGAATTTATCTCGCCTTTATTGCATAAATGGAGGTTTCAATGGCAAGAAAAGTCAGATGTCAGGTTACAAAACAATGGGGAACTTCAGACGTATTTTATAAAGCACCAAATGGAAAGTACTATATTAATAAAGAGACATATAACAAAACAAAAAAGGATGCGGAATATCGCAATCTCTGTATTGACACTATTTGCGAAATAGCAAATTATGTCATCGTTCCACCTATTCTTAATAAAATCATCAATAGCTTAGGCAAGGCAATTGGATATGATGTTCTTTATGAAACAATATTAAAGAACAAAAAAAAATTCATTTGGGCCAATGAAAATAAAGAATTTGATTCGGAAGTTCATCGCCTTTTATATTATCAAGGCATCCTAAAGAATTCTGCAATTGATGTCTATAAAGATTTTCATAACCGCAAAGAACAAATACAAAAAATACATAATATAATACCGCCAAATGATTTAACTGCTGGCAGAATTATACTTAAAGGCGAAGATCATATTACTGATATCTTGGGGGATCTGTAAGTGGATTTACAAGAAACGCTAAAAAAAATAAATAAGGATCGAGAAAAAAAAGAAGCTTGTTTTGTTTTTTCTTGTTGGGAGGATCCATCATTATATGAAGAATATAAAGAGGTTAATGCAAATGGTGATAAAACTTTAAAAAATGAAGATGCAAAATTTTATTGGAATCTTGGACGTATGTTATATGAACAAGGAATACGTCATTTTGATGCAATAACACTTGAAGCATTTTTATCAGATCTTCCAGAAATAAAAAAGAAATATGAACGGTATGGTGGATATCAATCCATTAAAGATTTAGAAGAACTTATTGACTGCGATAACGTAACCAGTTATTACGATTCAATTACTAAAATGAATTCTCTTGCAGTTATTGCAGAAAAATATGAAGACCTTTTTACTAATAAAATAGAACAGCTTTCAACTATATCAAACGATGAGGTCTATGGTGTTTTTGAAGTTTTAAATAGCTCTATAGCTATGTCATCTTCTCATGGAGTTGAATCAGAAGATCTTATCATTGACGATAATTACATTCAAAGATGTAAAAATGGAGAATCTAATGGAATATATTATGGAAATGCTTGTCCAATTTTAAATTATATTACCCTTGGATTACCATTTGGAGATTGTTATCTTATTTCTGGCGCTTCAGGTGGAGGGAAAACAAGTTTTGCTTTTGAAAATATGGCAGTTGCTCTCGCTGAAAATAAAACTCCGGTAGTTATTTTTTCAAATGAAATGAAAGCAGAAGCTTACAGACATTTGCTTATGGTTCATATCTTAACTCATGATCTTGGTTATTATGGCCTTACAAGGAAAAAAATAAAAATCGGAAAGTTCAGCGAAGAAGAGATAGAAATGATGAAAAAAGCTGCCGAAATTTCCAAAACAAAATATAATAATATTAAGTTTATTAAGCTCTTTGATAATAATACAACCATACTTATGAAGTATATGAAAAAGTATGCACATAAAGGATATAAGTGTTTTATATGGGATACTTTTAAAAATGATGATATCTCCAATGGAAAAGATGAATGGCTTCAGCTTTTAAAAAATTCCAGGAGAGTATTCAATTTGGTCTCTCAACTTAATGTAAGCATGGTTATGACTTTTCAGCAAGCTCTTTATACAACGAATCAACGCTTCCTTGATGCAAGTTGTTTAGCCGGTTCCAAGCAAGTTAAAGAAGTCGTATCAGAATTAATTATGATGAGAAGACTTTGGAATGATGAATACACCGGAGAAAAAAATGATTGCAGAGCTTGGACTTGGGATAAAGAAAATAAGGAAAAAAATTATCTTACTCTTGATCCCGAAAAAAAGTATATAGTTGTATTTATCAATAAAACAAGAAATGATGAGGATTCAAATCAAATCATTTATCAATGGGAAGCTCAATGGAATAAATGGAATGAAATTGGATATTGCACTATCAAAAACGATCATAAAGGAAGTTAAAGGAGGGATCCTATGAGCCTTACTTGTATAGAAAATTTAACCAATTATAAACGTGCAGTATTAGATGATTTTGATAAGGGATATAATTACTGTTTAGACGAGCTGAAAATAATTGCTCCTGAACATATTACTTATATTGAAAAAAAAGAAGTTGAAACAGATAATGGAATAGACAATGATTATTTTTGTCATAATTGTCAAGGTTTTTGGGATCCAGAAAAAAATGCTGATTATGAATTCTGTCCTTATTGTGGAGCTCATATATTAAAGATGTCTGAATATTTATATATTACTGAAGGAATTCATATTGAAGAAGAAAAAGATAATCAAAATAAAAATCAAGAGCCTAATGAGGAATATCTAAATGAAAAATAAATCAAATATATTTGTTTTTATAATGTCTATATTAAGCTCAATATGTTGTTTTATCACTTGTGGCGCAGATTTAGCATTTGCTATAATACGAATAAAAGCTCATCATTATTCCATTGGTGGGTTATGTCTTTTTTTTGCAGCATGGGTTTTTTCATGTGGAATAATCTCTTCTTGTTGTACTATAAAATGGATAAAAATCTTTTGGAATAAATAAGAAAACATTAAAAGAAAGGATAGCATTATAATGTTAATGACAATAAATATTCCTAAACGTAGCAATATAACAAATGGAGATGTAATCCTAGCTGTTATTCCAGATTCTAAAATAAAAGAAATAGATCATGAAAATAAATGTGTTTATGTTGATTTCCCCCAAAATAAAACCATTGAAAGTTTTGATATAGAATGGTGGTTTAAATCCTATTCAGGGAAAGAGAATATAAAATAATCATATATTATAAGGAATTTGTTGATGTCTATAAATAAAAATCTAAAACTAATATTAGAAATTAAAGGTTTATCACAAAAAGATTTATCCGAAAAAACTGGTATAACTCAAGCAACAATAAGCAGATATATCAATGGCTCAAGATTGCCTTCAGCTGAATCGATTATAACAATATGTGAAGAATTAAATATTTCATCTGATTGGTTGTTAGAGATACATAATTCAAAAAAAGAAAATAGATAACATTATATTTCTAGAAATTTTAAATAATCTTGTGATTACTAAAATTAACACAAATGGAGGGTATGAATTATGACACGTTCAATGGTTATAAAATGGATGAAATGGATAATAAATTTGTTTCCAAATAATACTGAACAATATGAAGCTCTTTATTGTGCTATTACTGATCTAGAAGCAAACCATGATGTTGCTTATCTTTTAACTGAAATAAGAAATGTAGAAAAAGAATTTGATAAAATCCAAATTAATACAAAAAGAGAACAGGAAATAGTATGGACTTGCCAAGCTATGATAAACGATATGTTAGAACAATATAGGGAGAATAAATCATGATTATTCATGCAACATATGATAATATTGAAGTTCTTTTAAATACAAAATATATCATCGATATTTGGGAGATAGATAAACCAATAGTAGATGCATTTGTTTTATCTGAGAATGGAATAAATAAATATCAAATAGAACAAAAAGAATTGCAGAAATGGATCTCTTGGGAAAATAAAAATACAAATTTGTGAGGTAACTAATGCAAATAGTAATTGATATTGATGAAAAATTATATTCTGATATAAAAACTATTGGAATTGCCATGGGGAAAATAGAATATATTTTGGAAGCTATTAAACATGGCAGAATAAAAATGGATAAATGAATTCCTGTAAGTGAAAGATTGCCAGAACCTAATACATTTGTGAATGCTACATGTAGAAGTCTGATAGATGACAGAGATAATTGGACTGTTGAAACTTTTTATTCGCCTATTCCTAAAGAACAAAACAAATTTGGTTTTTCGGATTGGGGAAATATTCCTATTCTTAATTGGGGACAAGCGGAAGTAATTGCTTGGATGGAACGGAGAATACCTGAACCATATAAAGGAGAAAACAATGACGAAAGAAGAGGCTGAAATTTTTGCAGATAAAATGAGCTATAACGAAGCTGTATATTATGCGCTTCAAGCTAAATGTGTTCCATATAAAAAAGCAACCAGGATTAAACTTTATAGATTACTAAAACTTATGGAAGAACATGCAAATGTCGTAGATAAGCAGAAAGTCATAAATGCTATTGAGAATACTGATATTCAAATATCTTCAGATGAATGGGATGAATTAATGAATGCTGTAAATAGCGTATCGTTTGCTTTGTCCGAATTGTGGAACTGAATTAGAAAGGTAAGAGATATGTTCATACAAATCAATATCCCAAAGAGAGCAACCATAACAAATGGGGACGTAATAAAAGCAATGTTTCCAAATGCTGAAATCGATATAGGAGAAAGGCTAGTTTTATTTGATGTTGGAGTATGGATCGCAACATTTCCTCTGTATTGGTGGAATGAACCTTATACAAGAAAGGAGAAAGAATGAAAATACTTATTGATATTCCAAATGAAGTTTTTGATTGGTTTAAAAATGGCTTTCCGGATGAGAAGGATGGAGAAGTTTGGAGAAAGGTAGTGGGTAATACTATATGAAGAAAATATCTACCGTAAATAAAATATATACTGAAGCGGAAAATCTATTAAACAAATGTGAGATATCAATAGGTGAGTTTTCAAGATTAGTTGATATTAAAGTTATCCCTATCCCTGAAAAGGCAACTAACGGAGATGTTATAAAGGCTATGTTCCCACAAGATGAAGAAATTATCCTTGATACCATAATATTTAAGTTAAATGGGAGTAAGTGTCGAGTATCTGTTGATTGGTGGAATGCACCATACATAAAGGAGCAGAGATAAGGTAGAAAGCGAGGAATAATGGATGGAAATCAAAGATTATAAATGCAAATGTGGGCATAATGACTTTTTCTTTGCTGATAAAGGGACTCAAAAAGGGATTTACTGCTCTTATTGTGGGAAGTGGTTTAAATGGGCGGATAAAGACGAACAGAACTTAGCTATAAGGCAAGAGCCTATACTTGAAAAAGACGGAACACTTGTTGTAACTACCGAGCATTATGAAAATGTCAACAGGGTACTTGTAGAATACGGCACAAACGGAAGTCTATTTTATCGAGACCAAGAGCCAACTACTAAGAATAACCCAACAGATTATTGCAGAGCATTTAAGATCGCTTGTGATCTATTAAATGGTTCTGTTCTGTATGGTACAGATGCAGACAGAATATTTGAAATCATGATGGCTAAAGATGGTGTGGTATCAAATGATTCCTATGAGTCGTACATATTAAATAACTTACAGGAATTAGACAGAGGACAGTATGCGAGTAAACCAACTACTAAGAATGATTTAGGAGTTGATGCAGTAAGCAGACAGGCGGTAAAAGAGCAAATGATTAAGTATGGGTTTCATGCTCCAGATATGACGGTAACAGAATTTGTCGAAGATTTACCACCTGTCAATCCACAAGAGCCATTCATCAATAAGCTTTGTGTATCAGAAAAGGTGTGTGAACATGATAAGCAGATGGTGCTTGACAAGATAAGAGCCGAAATCGAGTTTGAAGTAGACCATAGAACAAATATGCTATGCGCAGAAGATGTGCTTGAGATTATCGACAAGTACAAGGCAGAAAGTGAGGATAAGGAGGACAAAGATGGCAGTAATAATAACTGATATGGATATGCCTAAGAATTGCAATAAGTGCAAAAATAAAAATTGTCATTACTTTCATCAAATTTGGTGGGATTGTGATAGTGATAATGATTATAGTACTATTAGGCATCCTCGTTGCCCTCTTAAATCAGTAGATGAAATGATAGATGAGATAAAAGCACTTAGCACATGGAGTAGAAGTCTTGGAAGTGTGACTATTCCATATCATCGTGTTGAAGAGATTATTCACAAATATTGTGATAAGGAGGAATAAGATGCAGATAGTAATTAACATATCCGATGAAGAATACGAACATTATAAAAATCTCAAAGAATATGGCTATGGAACTATGTTTAATAGCTTGGTTGAAAGAATTGCAAATGGCGTGGTACTTCCCAAAGGATACGGTAGGTTAATTGATGCGGATGAATTACCCATAAGCTCAATTGATATAACAGATTTGCCGTATGATGATAAAGGATTAGCGGTTGTTTTGCTTGAAGATATTGAATGCGCACCAACAGTAATAGAAGCAGATAAGGAGGGAAAATGACTAATGAGTGATAGAGCGAGGTTTGGATTCAGAATCTATCGTATGTCAAAGCATGATTGGAGTTTGGGTTTTGCTTTTACTCATAGCTTCAATGAAACCTATCTCTATTTGAATCTAATCAAGTTCAATATTGCCATTGGCTTTATAGTACAAGACAAGCTAATTGAGATAGATTTATATTAGACCAACAGTAATAGAAGTGGATAAAGGGGAAGAGAATGGCTGAGTATATAGAAAAAGAAGAAGTATTATTGCAATTAACAGGCTTAAACTTACCAAAAGATAGAGATGATTATATTGCATTAATTAATAAAAGAATACAAAATATTCAACCAATTGGAAAATGGTGTAAAAATGGCTGTGATTTTTGCGAACATACAAAAGAGTGTATGCCGTAAGAAGCTTATGAGGAGGATATATGACAAGAAAAGAAGCAATAGAAATATTAAAAGAAGTAGAAGGAACAGATGATTCAATTTATCAATATAATCCCAAATACATGGCAGCACTTGAAATGGCTATTAACTTATTAGAAATAGATGAAATATTCGAGCTTGAATACGAGAGAACTACTAATAAAGACTTAGCAGTTGAAGCAGAAGATTGTATAAGCAGAAAAGCGGTATTGGATATGCTAGAAAAATGGGATTGGCAAGATTTATATTTGCCTATTTGTTTTAAGGAAAATATCATTGATGAGTTGCCAAGTGTCTATCCAAAAAGCGAAGAATTTCAATGGTGTACCGGTTGCAAAGAACACGATCAAGAAAAGCATTGTTGCCATAGATACAGTAAAGTTATCAGAGATACTGTCAAAGAGATGAAAGAAGCAATATTTGAAGATATCAAAGCTGAGATCATGGATGAAAAAGAAGCTGCTTATGCTGATTTTGATAAATATAAAGCTGAATACCTTGGAGTAGAACAAGATGAATTACCAGATGATGACTTTAGATACGGTATGGAACGAGCTTTGGAAATTTGTAATAAGCATATAAACAGAAAGGATTAAAAAATGATTAAGTGTGAAAAGTGTGGTAAACCTATATTTCGCATAATAACAAATTACTTTGACCGTGAAGGAAAGGATTTTGATGATGCAATAATTATTAAAGAAGTAGGGTCTGAAAATGCCGTTGAGTTAGATATGGATACTAATTGGTGCGGTTATGGATTAACCGAAGAAGAACAGCGTGAGCACATTAGATGTCCTTATTGCAATAAATTTCCTTTTAAAGATCAGGAAATACAGATTTATGAATACGTTAAAGTCATAATGTTTAAGGAGAATAAAAATGAAGACAAGCATATTAACCGAAAATGATTGTTGTAAAAAAGTAACAGTTGAATATTCTCCATCTGAATGGTTAATCTCTAATAAAGCTTTAATGCAATTTATAAAAAACAAACAGAATCATTCTGATGATATAAAAACAGCAAAAGTAATGTATGCATCAAATCTCAACTTTATCGAGAAAGGGGAAGATGATGAAACTTACAATTGAATATAATAATGGAGAGAAAGATCAATTCTATGTTAATTCTTGTTATATAAAAAAGAATTGTCTGATTTATAATACTCGATTTGAAGTAACAAAAAGAGAGTATCATATTCCTTTATCTAGTATTTTGAGGTATAGCATATGCAAATAGTAAGCAATTTAGATGATCAAAACATAAAATTTTCAATGAATCATGATTACTCACATTGTTCAGATTATAAAAGAGATATTTGTCCTTCTGAATGTTTTAGAGGCAAATTAGTTCAAGATTTAATAAATAAGCCCTGGCTACAATATGTTTCATTTGCATCGTTCAAAAATTCTTCAGAGTGTCCCTTAAAGAAAGGAGATTCGTGATGGCTAAAATTAAAAAAATTGTAAATGGTTTCGGAACTCATTATTGGGTAGAAGAAGGCTGCGAAGCAATAAAAATAAATAGAATAGATACCCTTAAACAACTTGATGCAATACCAAGAGAAATTATTGATAAAATGATTTCCGAATTGAAAACAAAAACTGAATGTACTAAAAACAAAGATTGCTCAGGAATAAATTGTTCCGATGTAAACTGTAGAATTTTTGGTAATTATGTTATAGACATCATTGAGAAATATTGTAATAAGGAGATAAATAATGCAAATCATTATTGATATACCAGATGACCTTAGAAAACATTTAGATTGGTTATCTTCAAATTATCTTAAAGAGATTATAAAGAAAGGCATTACTCTTCCTCAAAATCATAGTAGACTTATCGAAGCAGATGAAGTTATCGCAGAGATTTATGATCGATATATGAGTAGCGATATGAAAATTTATAACGAAACTGCGAAAAAATGTATTCAAATAATTAGTAATGCTAATACTGTAATATCGGGGAATAATCACACTGAATCACAACTACAAAAAATATATGAAGAAAAGCTAATGCCTATTGGAAATGAAAATTTAAGGGGAAGAAGAGAAAAAGTTCTTCCTGTATCAGAAGAAACAAAAGAAAGATTTCAAGAAGCATTAAGGCAGATAAGGAAAGAAAATGAGCAAGTGGAATGAAGAAATAATAAATACGATAAAACTTATAGAATCAGAATCATATGTAAAAGGATATTCTACCGGATATCAACAAGCTATAAATGATTTTATGAAAGCTAATTATTTAAAAGTAATCAATAAAGATAAGGATATGGAGGAAGAAAACCAAAATGGAACTAATTGATAGAAATCAAATCCGATGGATTGCTTGCGAATATTTAAATAATGGTTGCCAATTAGATGCGTCTGCTTGCAAAACATGTCTTTTATCAAGAGCAAGTTATAAGCAAGTTCATAACATACTTATTATAGATGCAATTCCAATTAATAAAGTTAATGATATTATTAAAGAAATTTCCAAATTGCAAACTTATGTTTTATATAAAGGTGATACAAAAAAAGTAGATTTAAATGACACAATTAAAATCATAAAAAAATATACTAATATATAATAAAGGAGAAGAAAACATGGATAAAGAATTGCTTGTACTATATGGCGCATTACATTGTGTAAGAAGAGTAATGGATACAGGAAGTTCAATTTATGCTCGTAAAGATATAAATAATGAATGGGAAAGAATTCGTTATAATGAAATTAGAGATGCTTTAAAAGATATGATCGATGAATATAGAAAGGAAATTACTGTATGAAATGTAAGGAGCAGAAATGACTAAAAAGCAAAAGAAAATAGTAAACTTTTATCACTTACATGATACTGCGGACATATCAGATGAGCTCTTATTGGCGATAGTAAGTGATGAATGTAACTGTGATGCCTACGATGTTATAGAAGCTCTAATAGCAGAGCAGAAGGAAGATGGGAATGACGATTGAGGAATGCATACATAAATTAGATTTTTCTATCGGTGCGTACCAGAAGTTGATAAATGAAAACGTGGCTAATGGAGAGGTTGTTGGAACAGGTGTTAGAGGAACATGGACAGCAAATACACCACTTAATAAAGCCTATTCAGATATGATTGAAGCATTACAGACATCCAAAGATATAATACGAAAATATCAGAAGATGCAATCCAACTACGAAAACCGCTTAAAGGATGATATGGTGGCTATGTTGGAAGAACTTGATTTGCAGATTGACGAGTCAGCCGCTTACAATCTTGAAGTCGCAAAGGTACAGCGGTTAATAAGGGATAAAATCAATGCTCTAAAGGCAGAAAGCGAGAAGTAAATATGGGAACAGTACGAAATGAAATGACAATAGTGCATCATTGGAAAAAGGATAAATTAGAAAAACTAAGAGAAGATGCTATAGAAGCGTTTAGTCAAATTATTAGGCAAGATGTAGGACGTGAGGAATATATTGAAAATATGATAAGTCCTATAATGAAAAGTTATATAAATCAAGAATATACTTTCGTTATAAATGGAGATTGTTCAAAAATTGGGTGGGATACGTCTGAGCTATTCCATGAAGCAAGAATAAAGTGGTGTGAAAAGCATAAGCATGATGCACAAAATATCATAGTAATAAATTTTGGTGAGGGTGACGAACCTTGTTGCATAGTATTTGATAACAAAGAAGAAAGTGAGAATAAGGAATGACAAGAGAAGAATTAAAAGAGTATATAGATACTTTAGAACAAGAGCCAAAAGAGCCAAAGACGGGCGAATGGATAAAGCAGAGTGACGATTACTGTGATTGGTATGAGTGTTCTGAATGTTAGTATGGCAGCGAAGGCGAAATGCTGTATAGCAGTGAAGTTGATGTTAGAACTAACTTTTGTCCGAATTGCGGGTCAAAAATGAAAGTGAGGATAACAAATGGAACAGAAAATTATATTTGAGGACGACGCATGTTATGTAGAAACACCTATTTATCCAGATTGTGTCAAAAGAGAACTTGTCATGACAAAAGAAGTATTCATTCAATGTTATGAGAAGTGGATTAAGGAGAATATAATTTAAATATACAACAACCAATATGGAGGAAGTATATGTATAAAATAGAAAGCTTTGAATCTGAAATAGACTTAGTTAATTATCTCAATACTGGGAATGTATGTAAATCAAATATAGTCGCTATACATTTCACTGATTATTGTTGCATTTTAATTTATGTTGAAGAGGAGTACTAACCAATGGATGCTATTTGGGGATTAGATTATGATTTTCATACTGACAAATGTTTCTTTCGTCCAAGTTGTCCAGAATGTGAAGAACCTCTTTGGAAAGATGAAAAGGGGAAATATATATGTGTGGAATGTGGAAAAGAAATTTCTGTTACACAGAAAGAAATGATAGATTGGCTAAAAAAAAGAGAAGAACAAAAGATAGTGTATGAGGATTGTCATAAAAGTAAATACTTTGGATGTGATGGTAAAAAATGTGTTAGAACTTTATATGTTCGAAATAAAGTTACATTAGAATGGCAAGCTGCAAGTGGATATTGCGAAAAATGCGGAATGCATTTTATTGTTTGATTGTTAAAATTACACATGAGTTGTATAATTAAAATAACCCAATTGTAAGGGAGGAATAATATGTCTTATTATTTCGATAATGCATCTACAACACCAATTAAAAAAGAAGTTTTAGAAGCCATGAATCCCTGGCTTTCTTCAGATTGGGGAAATCCTTCAAGTAAATATTTAATCGGAAGAAAAGCGCATAATGCAATAAATAATGCCCGTAAAATTGTAGCTGAATCTATTGGTGCAGATCCAAATGAAATCTTTTTTACTAGTTCTGGTAGTGAAGCAAACACTTGGGGAATTCATGGAGTATATTGTATACATTCTGGTGATGTTCTTGTATCTACAATCGAGCATCATTCCGTTTTAAATTCTGTAAATTCTGAAGGTATCGATGCAGAGTACATACCTGTTGACTCTGAAGGAAAAATTGATACTAATTCTTTGATTGCAAAAATTAACCATCATACTCCATTAGTAGCGGTAATGATGGTTAATAACGAAATCGGAACGATTCAACCTATATCTGATATAGCAAAAATATGTGAAACAGAAGGAATCTTTTTTCACGTTGATGCAGTACAAGCTTTAGGCCATATGCCAATAAATGTTCATGAGAGTGGAATAACTTCTCTTTCAATTTCTGGTCATAAAATAGGTGCTCCTAAAGGAATTGGAGCTCTTTATATACGAAAAGATGCTCAGCAATTTTATAGACCTTTAATCTGTGGTGGGCAGCAAGAATTCGGAATGCGAGGTGGAACTGAAAATGTTCCCTACATTATAGGATTTGCAAAAGCCTGTGAACTTGCAATAAACAAATTAGAATATTCTTGGGCTGTCCGTAAATTAAGTTCATATATTTGGGATTTTTTAAATACAAATATTCCCGATATAAAAATCAATGGAACACCCATAACAGCTCCTACTCATATACCAAATATATTAAATGTTTCTTTTACAGGAATACGTGGTGAAGAACTTGTTACGATGCTTGATGAGCAAGAAATATATGTTTCTACTGGTTCAGCTTGCAACTCTGACTCACAAAAACCATCTCATGTACTTAAAGCTATCGGTTGCTCTGATGAAGAAGCAAATAGTTCAATAAGAATAAGTCTAAGCAATGAAACAACGCTAAAAGAAGTTAATGATTTTTGTGAAAAATTAGTATATGACATAAAAATTTTAAGAAATTAACTTAATGGAGAGGAGGCGGTAATTATTAATGTCGAAGCATTATCTGAACAACTTCGGCACAATCCAGATTTGATCATAAAGATTTTGATCAAATTGAACTTTCCAGAAGATAAAATCAAATACAATGCTGCAAAACAAATGATTACCTCTCCAAGACCTGATCCAACAGCAGACAATTTATATGGATATATTATATATACTGCAAGTTTAAATTATATTTGCACAACTCGAAGTTCAAGAGGTAACATTTACTCCCTCGTGATGGATATGAAAAAAGTTTCATTTCCAAAAGCACTGAACATTATTGCTAATTGGATAAATTTCAAATGCAAAGATGAACAAATATCGCGTCCCTTTGGTGGATTTTATAAAGGACTTGATTCATCTAAAAAAACTTCTGATACAGAATTAAAAAAATATGATCGAAGTATTCTACCGAAAAGAGCTTGTAACCTTAGATTTTTTATCGATGGCATTTCATATGTTACTCAAGAAAAATTCGATTTAAGATTTGATCTTGAAAATAATGCTATCCTAATACCGATTACAAATATACAAGATGAGCTAATTGGTTGCAAAGCAAGAAAAAATGAAGATGTTCTTGTAAATAAATATTGGGCTGAAATTCCTTTTCAAAAGTCTTCGGTAGTCTATGGTCTTTCACAAAATTACAAATGTATCGTAAAAAAAAGTAAACTTATTATTTTTGAAGCAGAAAAATCCGTTATGCAATGTTCAGATTTTGGTTGCAATATTGCTTCCGCAATAATGGGACATGATATATCTATCTCTCAAGCTGCAATAATAAAATCACTTATGTGTGATGAAATCATTATTGCATTTGACGAAGGAGTTTCGTTAGAAGAAATTAAAAAAGCTTGTGCTCAAGTATATGTAAATAATTCTGTTTATCATAATAAAGTATTTTATCTTTATGGAGGATTGCCGAAAGGATCTAAAGCAAGTCCAAGTGATTTTGGATTAGATATCTTTAAGAAATTACTAAAACAAAATCTGAATGAATACAAGGAGAATTATGGATAAAAATACTGTTTATTCAATTTCGAGATTAGATACTATCAATAGATGTCTCTATGAAGCTTATCGGACTTATGTTTTAGATGATCGTGGAGATAAAAACGTATATACAATTCTTGGAAGTAGTATTCATGAATGTCTTGAAAATATAGTAAATAATAAAGCTTCTGAAGCAGATCTTCTTCCTGCCATGCAAAGTGAATTAGAAACCCTTGATATGCTTGGGCTTGAGTTCCCTAAAGATATAAAAGGTGGAAATTCTATTCGCACTAATTGGATATCAAATATGACTCATTTTTGTACCAATTACAAATCACCAAAAAAAGATAATTTAAAGGCTGAAGAGCTAGTAACTTATATCACGCCAAAAGGATACTTTATGCAAGGATATGTGGATCTTATATGGATTCATGATAACTTCGTAGATATCTATGATTACAAAACAAGTTCTTTTTATTCTAAGACAGAATTAAAAGAACATGGTAGACAACTTATATTTTACGGTCTAGCACTTGAATCTCAAGGTTATAAAGTTAGGAGTATAAATTGGATATTTACTAAATATGTAAATGTAACATATTGGGGATATAAAACAATTAAAAGTAAAGAAAAAACTGAAGTTCATAAAACTATTGAACGGAGAAAAATAAGTAGTGAATTATCCGGCCCAATTTCAAATATACTTAAAGAATTAGGCTATGATGAACTTGATATAGAATTGATCATTGACAATTTTAAAGAAACAAATATATTACCAAAACAAGTATCTTCCCAATTTAAGATTAAACCATGTGTTGAAGAATATGTTTTCTCTGAAGAATCTAAAGCAGAATGTCTAGACTATATTGAAAAAACTATCGAATCTTGGGAAACATATCCGAATGATTATAAGATAAATACTCATAGAAATTTTACTAAAGTTCAGAAAAATGGAAAGACTGTTAATGACATATACTATTGTACTAGTTTATGTCCACATAAAAAAACTTGTCCATATTTAAGTGATTTTATTGATCAATTAGATAGACAAGAAAATGAGGATGATTTATTTTGAAGAGACTAATAATAGATGATTCTATAGAAAAAAATGTCCATTATAATATAGATTTTACTAAGCATGGAGAAGTTACCATTTTAGCCCAAAGTCTTAAAAGTAAGAGAACTAAAATGGCGGATTATTATACAGAATATAATTATAAGGATGGATATAAAATTGATGATATCATAGAAATATATAGAATCCTTGATGAATTTATTGAGGAATTAAAAGATGGATAAAAAAGATATTGAAGTTCTTGAACAAAAGACAGCAGCAATAAAAGGATTATGGGAAATAAGTAATTATATGACCATTAGTCCAAATCTTACCTCAGAAGCCGTTAACTCTTTTAATACTTTAAAGGAATGGTTATTTAATGAGCAATAGACTAAAAATCTTTAAAAAATTTTTAGATGCTTTTGAAACTGAATCTATGCGTGAATATTGTGCTGATTTACTTGAAAAAACATCTTTAGAGTTTTGGTGCTTAGCAACAAATGCTTATGATTGTCCTGGCGGTCTTATCATGCAGACTTTGATAGGTTGTGATGTATGTAATTGTTTTCTTCAATTAGAAGAAATTAAAGAAGCATATCCACATCCTAAAATGAGAGATAGTATTCGTATATCAACTTGCTTTAGAAACATTAAAGATACAAATTGGATAAGAAATATAAAAGTTGAACATGATATCAAACAAAAACTTAAAGACTATATTGCAAATCAGCTTGATTCTTTTAGGAATTGTTCTGACATTGCATATGATAAAGATCCTAAAGCACTTATATACTTTAGTGATTATCTGAGTTTAAGAGTACCACTTACATCTAGTGTTAAAATGCTAATAAAACAAGAAGCTCTTCCAGATCCAGAACTTTACTTTTTTAAGAGTGGTAAATATAAAAATATGAATTTTTGGCTTGTTTATCAACTTGATAAAGATTATCTGTTTGAATTAAAAAATAAAAGTAATTCAATCCAAGAGCCACTAAGAACTTATCTTAAGGAGTATTTATGAAATATATTATTTTTTATAAAAGTTTCAAAGCTATCTGTCCCAAATGCGGAGGTCAAGTCAGGACTTGTAAAAGTGATGAACTTATTCTTAATTGCATTGACTGTAATACTTTCTTTCGAGCAATAGGAAATGGTAATGCCGAATCCGAATTAGAATTTGAGGAGGTGGAGATAAATGGTTCCAATAAGTGAACAAGAAACAGTAATTCAATTTGACAGAGATTCTTTAGGATGTACTGTATGGACTTCAGATTCAACAATGATGACAAGATTAGATAAACTCTGTAAATCAGCACCAACATATTACAAACTTGTCCGTGAGACAAAGACACAAGATGGCGACTTAGTAGGCAAATATTATAATTTATCAAATAAAAAAATGATTTCATTTAGATCAAAAATAGTTAAACGAGAATTATCTGAAGAACAAAAAACGATTATGACCGAAAGATTAAGAAAGGGGAAAAGATAAATATGTTTATTAAAATTGCTGAAATAGAATTTACTGAAGATGTATTTGAGCTTGAACAAAAGTCTATCTTAAAAAAAATAAAAGGTGACGATTATGAAATTGTCTACGATCCTGATTTTGAGAATAATTATTATCTTATAAAAGATAGTAAGTCTTAATTGTTAAAATTATACATTTAAACAAGTGATGGTGCTGCATCTGAAGAAAGAGGACAAAAATGACTATTCTTGAATTATTTTCCGGAACAGGAGAAATCTCCGCAGAATTTCGTAAATATGGATTTGAATCTTTTACAATAGATTGGAATGAAAAACTTGAAGCTGATATGCATTGTGATATTGGCAAGCTTAAATTAGCTGATTTACCAGAAAAATTTAGACATCCTGATGTCGTTTGGATGGCTCCAGATTGCACGACATATAGTCTTGCCGCAATAAGTCATCATAGAATCAAAAATAAAGAAACAGGAAATCTAGATCCTATATCAGATTATGCGAAGCAATGTGATGATACTGATCAACATGTTTTGGAATTACTTAAAGAATTATCTCCAAAAGTTTGGTGGATAGAAAATCCAAGAGCTTGTCTTCAAAAGATGACTTGGATGAGACCGTATGAAAAATATAAGCATACTGTTACATATTGCAAATATATGATGGAATTACCTCTAAATGAGCGTAGAATGAAAGCTACAAATCTTTGGACGAATATTCCTAATCCGGCGCTTATTCCGCCTTGCAAATATGGAGATGATTGTCATCCTAAAACTCCACGCGGTTCTAAAACTTTTGGAACTCAAGCTATAAAAGGAGCAAAAAATAGGAGTACTTATCCAAAAAAATTGATTGAAGCTATAGCTAATATAACAAATGATTATCTTGATAAACAAAATTAAAGGAGAATAGCATGGGCATTGTTTGGGGAGAACAAATAGAACTTGAAGATTATCTGCAAGAAAATAAAAATAAACCATATAAGATTACTACTCCTATAAGATTCATCTCATGTTTTAGTGGAATAGGGTGTCAGATCAGCGCTCTAAAAAAATTAGATTGGCCTTATGAAGATTACAAAACATCCGAATGGGATGCTCAAGCGGTAAAAATGTATAATGCTATGCATTTTAAAGATTATACAAATTATGCACAAAATAAAAATATTGATGAACTCATAGATTTTCTTTTTATGAAAGGAGTATCTGTTGATGGCAAGATACCTCTTACATATGACAAGATAAAAAGAAAAGGTGAGAAATGGATTATTGAAACATATAATAATTTCATTGCAACTCATAATATAGGTTCTATAATAAATGTCCATGCAGAAGACCTTGAGATTAAAAATGTGGATAAATATACATATATTTTAGTATATTCATATCCTTGTCAAGCAATTTCTTTTGCCGGAAAACAAGAAGGTTATGAGAAAGGGTCAGGAACTTCTAGCTCTTTGTTATGGGAAATTGGAAGGATCCTAGAAGAATGTAAAGAACAAGATTGTCTTCCACAAATTTTATTAGCAGAAAATGTTGCAGCGTGTCATAGTAAAAAGTTTCTTGTCCAATTTAATAGTTGGTTAGAAACATTGAACTCACTTGGATATAAAACATTTTGGACTGATATGAATGCTAAAGATTATGGAATACCTCAATCTCGTAATCGTACATTTATATTGAGCATTTTGAATAAAAATGCAAATTATACATTTCCTAAACCAATAAAACTTACTACATGTATGAAAGATTTTTTAGAAGATGAAGTAGATGAAAGGTATTACCTAAATACTCCCAAAGCCAAGGCTCTGATAGAAAAATTATTAGAAAGAGGCGGTCTTAAAGACTTGCCGATAAATAGTCCTCTTGGGAATATAACTCCGGCAGATAATGATAAAATACATCAAAGAAATTGGGTGTTTAATGAAAATGGAGTATGTCCTTGTATTACATCAACAGCATATAAGGATCCTACAAGAATAATGATCGAGAAAGGATTTGATCATGAATGAAATCAAACGTCTAGGAAATATATACCGAGAAAATGAAGGTGGAAATTTCGGTGGTAATACCTATGATCCAAGTGGATTATGTCCAACAATAAATATTATGGGCGGAGGTAATAGACAACCTATAATCATAGAAAAATATATAGTTGCTTCAAGAGGTCGTAACATTGAAAATCCTTCAAATAGAACTCCTGGAATTGAACTTGAACAACGTTTAGAAGTGAGAGAAGGTGGAATATGTGGTTGTATAACTTCAGTTTTCAAAGATAATATGGTTCTTGAAAGAAAAAGAACGGAGAAAAATATGGACAAAGTAGAAGTTATTAAAGATGGTTATGCTTATAGAATAAGAAAAATAACTCCAAAAGAAACATTTCTTTTAATGGGGCTTACTGAAAAAGAATTTGAAGATGCTCAAAAAGTTTCATCAAATTCTGCATTATATAAAGCTGCGGGGAATGGTCTTGTTCCTAATTGTATTGTTGCTATTTTAGGACAATTATTGTTAGGACGAGAAGATTATTATCAAAATGTGGATAACATAGTGGATAATGTTGATAAAATTATAGATTGATTTATAAAAATCATGTGTTTTTCTGGTAGAAATTTAAATCAAATAAATGCATCTTACCATTGACCTGAAATATGCATGAATACTGATGTATACACGAACAGTTAAATATTTAAATGTCGAGGGTGCAACGGCTCAAAATTGGAGGAAAAATGTATGCCAGTTCCAACTTTACCAGGAGAGAAATGGGCTTTAATTGAAGGTACAAAAGATTATTATATTAGTAATAAAGGTCGTGTAAAAAGAAAGACTCGACTTTTAAAACAATCAAAAGATAGAGATGGATACTATACTTGTAATGTTTTTAGAAAAAGAAAAAGAGTAAATATTCTTGTTGCTAAAGCATTTGTTCCTAATCCTGATCCTATAAATTTTGATGTTGTTGATCATATCAATAATAACAAAGAGGAAAATACTGCTGAAAATCTTCAATGGACGACAAGAAGAAAAAATTCTCAAATGGCACACGAAGATCATTTGATCCCTAAATCTAATAGAACAGATATATTGGTAGTAGACAAAGATTATAATGCAACTCTTTATAATTCTCAAACAGCTGCAGCAAAAGCTACCGGAGCAAACCTTAAAGCAATAAATAAAGTTCTAAGTGGAGCATACAGTCAAACAAAAGGTTTTCGTTTTATTCGAATAAAAACCTTTACTGATAAAAGAGAGCAAAAAAATGGATTATTGTGAATGGTGTGGATGTGAATTGGATAGTTGGTATTGGGTCTATAAAGGGAAAAAATTTTGTCAGACTCAAGATAGCAGATGTCTTAAAAATTTTCTTTTTAATGAAGCGGATAATGAACTCAAATTAGAAAGAGGAAAAGGGACCATTGAATATGATATGAGCAAAGTAGACGAATATCTGAATTATGAAAATTAATTTCTAAGGAGGGAATAATGCAAAATTTACATCGTCATACTTCATATTCGAATATCATGATTACAGATGCAGTTGTTTCAAATGAAGATTATGCTAAACGTGCATTAGAATTAAATCACAAAGTCTTGTCGTCTATTGAACATGGATGGCAAGGCTATTATTTCCAAACATATGAACTTGCCAAAAAATATAATTTAAAAGCTGTAATTGGAACCGAAGCTTATTGGGTTAAAGATCGTTTTGAAAAAGATAAATCCAATCATCATATCTGTATTTGGGCAAAATCAAATCAAGGAAGAGAAGCAATAAATGATATCTTATCTGAAGCTAATATTACCGGATATTATTATAGACCGCGTATCGACATTCCTTTGATATTAAGCTTACCGCCTAAAGATGTCGTAGTATCATCCGCTTGTATTGCTTTTTCAGGATATGAAGATATTGACGAAATTGTAGGGCAATTCCATGATCATTTTGGAGAAAACTTCTTCTTAGAAGCTCAATATCATAATACAAAAAAACAAAAAGATTGGTCTTTTCATCAATTAGAACTTGCAAAAAAATACAATATTGATTTTATTGTAGGACTTGATTCACATTATACTAATTCAGAAGATGAAAAATTAAGAGATTATCTTTTAGAAGCAAAGGATGTCCATTATGATGATGAAGATGGTTGGTTTATGGATTATCCAAGCGACGAAAATGTAATCAATAGATTTAAAGCTCAAGGAGTTTTTTCTGATGAGCTTATTCATCGTGCAATGAATAATACTGACATTGCATTAGATTTTTGTGATTATGATAATGTTCGCATTTTTACTAAAGATATAAAACTTCCATCTTTATATCCCAATCTAACAAAAGCTGAAAAAGATAAAAAATATTCAAGACTTATAACTAAGAAATTTAAAGAATATATGAAGAAGATTCCTTCAGAAGATTATCAAAGATATTATGAAGGGGTTAAAGCTGAAGTTCAAACTTATAAAGATACCGGTATGTGTGATTATCCTCTTCTTGATTATGCAATTGTTCAAGATGCTCTTAAACATGGTGGTCTTATCACTGATACCGGAAGAGGATCTGCTATTGGTTTCTTTTCAAATACACTTTGCGGATTTTCAAAAATAGATAGGTTTAAATCTGCTATTAAGTTATATCCAGAAAGATTTATTTCCACTACAAGGATTCTTGAGACTCGTTCTCTTCCAGATATAGATTTAAACGTAGGTACACCAGAAATCTTTGAGCAAGCACAACAACGAATATTAGGTGAAAATCATGCTGTTGCCATGCTTGCTTTTGGTACAATGAAAAAGCTTGCAGCATTTAAAATGTATGCTAAAGCAAAAAATATGAACTTTGACCTTGCAAATACAATCTCAAAACAAATAAGTCAATATGATGAAGCTATTAAAAACGCTTCTGATGATGAAGAAAACGAAATAAATATTTATGATTATGTTGATGAACAATACTCTGAATATATAGAAAAGAGTAAAGAGTATTGGGGCGTTATTTCCGACAAAAAACGTGCTCCAAGTGCTTATCTTTTATATGATGGGGATATACGCAGAGAAATTGGCTTAATAAAATGTAAGAGCAGAACATCTAAAAAAGAATATATTACATGTGTAATAGATGGAGCTATAGCAGAAAATTATAAATTTTTAAAAAATGATATATTAAAAGTTGACGTTGTTCTTTTAATAGATCTTGTTTTTAAACGTATCGGTATAGAACATTTTGATGTCGATACCTTAATAGAAAAAACGAAAAATGATGAAGCTACTTGGGATATTTATGCTAAAGGATTAACCATAAGTATAAATCAGGTTGAAAAAGAAAACACAAGAAATAAGTGCATGAAATATAAACCACATAATATATCTGAGCTCAGTGCATTTGTTGCTGCGATAAGGCCAGGATTTAAATCAATGTATTCCAAATTTGAAAGTAGAGAAGATTTCTCATATGGAATACCTGCTCTTGATAATATGCTACGAACAGAAGAACTTCCTGTTTCTTATATCTTTTTTCAAGAACAATGTATGATGGTTCTTAACTATGCGGGATTTCCAATGAGCGAGTGTTATAGTGCAATTAAGGCAATTGCAAAAAAACATCCTGAAAAAGTTAAGCCACTTAAAACTAGATTTATTCTCGGATTTAAGAAAAAATTGATTGAAGAAGAGCATTTATCTGAAAATAAAGCTCAGGAAAGTGCAGAAAAAGTATGGATAATCATAAATGATAACTGTGGATATTCATTTAATAGTTCTCATGCATATGCTGTAGCACTTGATGGCCTTTATCAAGCTTGGCAAAAAGCACATTATCCATATGAATTTTATGAAACCTTACTAAATTATTATGTACAAAAAGGTAATAAATCAAAAGTTGTAGCTCTTAAAAATGAAATGAAAAAAGGATTCGGAATATCTGAAGGAGCTTATTTATTTGGTTTAGATAATAGAGAATTCAAAGCAGATCCTCAAAATAAACTGATTGTCCCTGCTTTATCGGCTGTTCTTAATATGAGTCGTACAATAGCTGAAGAACTTTATCAATTGAAAAAAGAAAAATACTGCGATTTTATTGATCTTTTAGCTGATATAAAGAACGAAACAAACATTGATTCTCGACAGCTCATAATATTGATAAAAATAAACTATTTTTCTATGTTTGGAGATATAAATGAACTTCTTAAGCAAACTGAAATATTTAATAAATTTTATAGCAGAAAAGAGTTTAAAAAAGAAGAAATACTAGAATCCACTTATGATTATAGTGACTTTGAAAAATATGCTCAAAAATCTACAAATAAAAAAATGATTTTTGAAGATACAAAACCATTAATTAGAACCATTATAAATAAATATCCTATGCCCCAAACAACAATTTTCGATAAAATAAATTATGAATTAGAATGTCTTGGATATTTGCAAATCACTATACCGAATGTTTCTGAAGATGTATATGTTGCATCAAAAATAAATGGCAAACAATCTAAACTTGTAACTTTATATCAATTAAAAACTGGATTCAATATAATTGCAAAGTTTCGCAAAAAAGTTTTTGAAAAAAATCCATTTGACGAGGGTCAAATATTACATATAAAAGAATGGGCCAATGATTTCAAATGGGCTAAAATAGTAAATGATGTAGGAAAAGAAGTATGGAAACAATTAGAAGATAAAGAATTATTAGTCACCAAATATTCTATTATCTCCGAATCTTGACACTTCCATCAGCTAAAGGAGTAAAGAGTATCCGAATTGTTCTCTTGATGATGGGGAATGTTATTGCTTGAAATAATATATTTTTGTGCTATAATAATAAAGAAGGCGGTAGTGATACCCCTTTGAAGCGAGAGAAATTAAAAAATCACTCACAACTTTAACGGGCTGGAGTGATTTTTTATTGCTTGAAAATATATAATAATTTGCTATAATAGACTAGACAAGTGGTAGCGATACCCTTGAAGTTAAGATGATTAATAAAAACCGCTCAAAACTTTTCCGGGTTAGGAGCGGTTTTTATTATTGTCTGCATTCTCAATTATTTTGAGAACAAGCCCGAAAAAATTAATCAAGCAATTAATAACCGCTTTGACACTCCCCATGCCTAAAGGCAGGGGATTCTTGCTACCTGCCGAAGTTATCGGCTGACCAGTCTATTTCTAGTAGGTCGTAGTGCAAGGTATGGGTATGCCATTACCCATCCTAAGCCAGTGCATATAGCAGCTTAGGCAGTATGTCTGATATTACTATCGCCAACATACTCAGTTGAGTTACAGATATTCATAGCACCGAGCAAATCCCTGTGGATATGGAATCCACACTTACAAACATAGTTCCTATCATTGGCATGATGTACATGACCACAGACAGGACATGTCTGACTTGTGTATGCGGGATTTACGTACTCAACTTTAATGCCTGCAAGTTTGGCTTTATATTCTATATACTGTGCAAGTCTATAGAATGACCATGTATGCAGACTGTGGTTGTTTTTGCGACTTGTTCTTGTCGTAGAGCGGATATTTGCTAATCGCTCTAATTTTATGGTTTTAACATTGTGAGCAACCGCAGTTTCTACAATGTCGTGGCTTAACTTATGGTCGAGATCCTTCATAATGCGCTGTTCTTTGTTGTTAATGCGGCCCACAGCTTCAGGATGTTTAGCTTTTTGGAGTTTCTTACGGAGATACTTATAATGTCTGCGCATATATTTATTTTTGCGACCATTACCGTAGAATTTAACGCTACCGTCAGAAATACAAGACACCGCAGGACACTTAATACCAAGGTCAATACCCATGATATTGCCATCATTAGAATATTCGGTTTCAGCAACCTCATACACGATTTGAGCCATTATCTTGTTGCCTTTATAAACAATACGCATTGTGCCAAGTTTAGAGTCCGCAAGTACAGATTTCTGTCTATCGGTCATAGATGTGTGAATTGCTATACGCTTTGACTTGCCTCCCATCAAAACGGGAAATTCAATATGGTTATCCTTGATTTTGAAGTTCTGATTATTGATATAGCAGCAAGGTCTTTTTAAGACAGGAACGGAAGGTTCCTTTACTCTGATTTCAGAACCACGTTTTTCAAGCTGCTTGTTTTTGCTGTCAGCCTTGCGTACAGCTTTACTGTATTTGTTTATAATAGATCTGGCATCACGAATACACTGATTTGTTAATGCAGATGGAAGGTTTGCACTAACATCAGCAGTTGTATATTTACTGATAGACGTTCCATTTACAGCAACAGAAACAAGGCTATTTACGGTACTTATATACTCGTTCATAGCCATAACGACAAGAGACCTTTGCTCTTTAGTCATATAGAGTTTTACTGTTTCTGATAATTGCATTTAATCCATTCCTAACTGCTCTAATTCTTTACGGGTTACAGATATATTCTTGTTGTTACACTCTTCAAGGATATCCATAATATCAGAATCGTTTAGATGGTCATATCCCAGACGTTCACGATCATCACATTTTGCAAGAATAATATTTTTGAGTTCTTGGTTCATAAGTGACACCTACACATTTTTCTGATTCTCAATATACTGTTTAATGACAGCAAGTGGAGCACCACCAACTGTGCTAACAAAGTAGCTGTTTGTCCAGAGGCTCGGAAGCCTTGATTTAAGCCAGGGAAACTCATCTCTCAATACTTTAGAAGAATATCCTTTAATTTGTTTTACGGCTTTATGTACTCCGAATTGAGGGTCTACTCCCATAAGCAAATGTACATGGTCTGGCATGATTTCCATTTCGATGATTTCGACGTTAAGTTGGTCGCAGATTTTTTTAATCAACTCCTTTAAGCGAACATCAACACCGTTTATTAAAACGGAACGTCGATACTTAGGACACCATACCACATGGTATTTGCAGGAATAGACTACATTGTGATTTGATTTGTATTCCATATATACATTATATAGCTAATGTCTATCTAATGCAATAGAAATTAGATAACTTCAAGCAATATAATAGTCGCCTTATATCCCCATTGCTAAAGCAAGGGGCTTTACGGCGACATTTGGTAATCAGCGTTACAACTGTGATATAATCCATCGGCGCCGTCCCTCCCTTGTAATTACTATCAAGGGAACCGCTACCACCTGTAGAACACTATAACAAAAAAATATATTGATTTCAATGATGAAATTGATTTATTGATTGACAAAATTAACGGTTGACACTTTAAGTGATTATAACGTATCATTAATTTATCAGTTGGAGGAAACAATATGAAAAAGTTCTTATTATTCTTGGGAATCTTTATACTTATGTGTCCAACAACTTATGCTTCAGATGAAGACTATTCAGCTAAAAGTCTTCAATTTTATGAGCAAGAAGAAATTCCCAGAAATATCGAAATTGCAGCAAATTTGGTAGGTGAAAGATATAATATCAGTCCCGAATTATTAGAAGCTATTGCATATCATGAAAGTAGATATATCCCTAATATTAAAAATTCAGAAGGTTGCTACGGACTTATGCAAATACATCTTTCAAGCCACAAAAAAAGGTTGCAAAAATTAAATATTGACGAGTCCGATATCTGTAATCCATATAATAATTTACTAATAGCAGCTGATCTTCTTTCTGAACTTTTTGAAGAATATGAAGATCCTGCAATTGTTCTTGCAATATATCATGGAGAAAAAAATTTTTCTGCCACTAAACCAAGTAAATATGTTTCAAATATTTTGGAGTATGCTTCAAAATTAGAAAGACAACATGGATATTGATTTTACTGAAGAATATAGTCCAGGTATGTATGTTTATTATGCATTTCATAATAAACTAACCGGAACAAAAAAAGTTTATAAACTAAAAATCACAAAAGTTTATCCAAATATGATTTTTGCTTGGGAAGAAAAAGGATGTGCTTATATGATTGGGATAGAAGATGAAGAAAACTTATATACCAATCAGAATATTGCTCAAGCATTTCTAAACCAATTGTGAGGAATGATTATGAAAGAGATGATGACAGTAAAAGAATTGTCGGAACTTCTAGGCATTGGAATAAACCAAACATATTCTTTAGTGAGAAAAGATGACTTTCCCAAAATCAGAATAAATAAACAATATATCATACCAAGAGATAGATTAGTTCAATGGATCGATAAGAATATATGTAAAACAATTAAAGTTTAGGTCAAATGTTTGTCCCCACAAACATGACACATACACCCTTTTCGCGGAGCTTTTTAGCTCCGCACCCTCAGCGGAGTTTGAGCAATGGTAGCTCGTTAAATAAAAAAGTAGGTTCGAATCCTATCTCCGCAATTTGCATTAAAAAATCCTCTATACCTTCGGTGTCATAGTGTCAAAACTATGATGCCACTTCATAGCAATATATATTGCTAATGATCTACTTTGCAAAGAGTTTAATAAAACCGTTCTCTTACAAAAACGGACTAATTTCGGAGGTAAAAAATGAATGCTAATGAAAGATGCTTTATAACCGGTAATTATTCTTATGAATGTAATTGCAATTTATGTTCTCATCAAAAAGAGTGTAATGGATCTGATGTAGAAGATGAGATAGAAGAGGAGGATTGCAATGGATCTGATACAACTTCAAATTAGAAAAGCTTTTTATGATTTAGTTGACACTCCACACGACTAAAGTCGTGGGATTCTTGTTTCGACGACCACTACATTGCTATAAGAGCTTTAGTTTTACACGGTCTCCACAAGCGTAAATTCCCGTATGCCCTACGGTACTGTTTATGTTTCAGGCTATGAATAGCCCTTTGTTTAGTATGTTTATACTTGCGTTAGTGTCTCTGTCATGCTTTGCATGACACTGAGGACATTCCCATGTGCGTACAGCAAGATTCTTTACAAGTGGATTTTTATAGCCGCAACAACTGCAAGTCTGACTGCTTGGGTACATAGTGGGCACTTTGATTACCTCACTCCCGTACCATGCAGCTTTATATTCAAGCATTGTAAAGAACTTACTCCATGATGCACTTGCTATAGATTTGGCAAGCTTATGATTATGTATCATTCCCTTAACATTAAGGTCTTCTATGCAGATAGTTTGGTTTTCGCTAACAAGCATAGTTGACTGCTTTTGAAGGAAATCATTACGCTGATTGGTTATCTTCTCATGAACTTTAGCCACACGAATACGTTGTTTATTGCGGTTATTAGAGTCTTTCTGTTTACGTGACAACCTGCGCTGTTCACGAATGAGTTTACGCTGTGACATTTCGAGGTATTTAGGATTGTTTACGACATTACCGTTACTGTCAGAATAGAACTCTTTAATACCAACATCTATACCGACCATACATCCGTTGTTTGGACGCAGTTTAGGCTCAAAATCCACGTTAAGGACTACGAAATATTTACCTGTAGGAGTCTTCTCAATGGTGACGTTATTGATATGCCCAACTTCCATAGATTGCCTGATTTTTACATATCCAAGCTTAGGAAGTTTGATATATTTGCCAACAATACGGATGTTATCACCTTGGTTAATGGTTCTATAGGACTGATGGTTGTTATGTTTACTCTTGAACTGAGGATGCCTTGCACGTTTCTCAAAAAAGTTTTTGAATCCACGGTCTAAGTCTCTGAGAGACTGCTGCAGAGCGATAGAATCTACATCTTTAAGGAAGACGAACTCATCTTGCTTTTTGAGTTTTGTGAGCATAGCAGAAGTTTGCATGTAGCCCACCTTTTCTTGTCTTTCTTCATATGCTTCTTTTCTTAATGCAAGAGCTTTATTATATACAAGTCTACAACATCCGAATGTCTGGTCTATTAATTGTTGTTGTTCTTTGTTGGGATAGATCCTAAATTTTACGCCTTTTATCATTAAAACTCCTCACTTAATTTATTCTATGTAAAATTCCATTTGAATTCTTTAGTAGAATAAATCCCGATTCAGAAAATTGAGGTATAGTCTCATTTATTGTATAAGCCATAGACCAACCTATTTCTAGTATTTCATTTTCATAATCCCAATCTTCCATATAGCAAGAAACAGATAATGCATTATATATTATGCATCCAAATAATTCGCTATAAATTACATGAAATACTAAATTCCCAAATTTCTTTTCCCAATCTTTTATATTTTTTAATATTTCAGGTGGAACTTCTTTTATTTCTTCATAGCTAGAGCAGAGTAGTAGATCATTATTTTTGAAAGCTTCAATAACATCATCCCGAATATTTAACTTTTTCATACGCTTGATTGCTTCAAGTTTCATAGACTCTTTTGAACAGATGTCTTCTTCATCAAGTATCATTTAACAGCCTCCTGACTTCTTCTGCTGCATCATTACTAAGAAAACCATTTTTTTGAATGTACTCTTGTAGAATGAATGCCGGAACATTCTCATTATCAGATAAAGATATAGCTTTCTTAAGTATCTCGATTAGTTTCTGTTCCCTCTCTGTCATTTCCTTATGCCTTTCCTGAATAATAGTTCCAACAATTCTTTCAACATCCCCATACGTTACCCAAGTATGTCCATCGTGATTTGTAGTATTCTCGCTATAATATAGATCATACATTAGGTCATGTTCTAATTCGGTCATGTATGGATATGCTTCATTATATTCTTTTGCGCTCATATTTTACCCCTTATTTAGAATTGAAAAATCCCCATCAACAGGTCGCCACAGATGCAATGCTTCTGTCATATTGACATACTGACTTTTTTTCGGGTGTATCTGAACTACTTCTTCCTCCTCGTCCCAAAATAAATCTTTGACGTAACACATTTCGTTCCACTTGGGTAATCGGTCACAAAAAAGCTGTATGCTCACATGTTCATAGCCATCTTCGTTTCTGCCGACTATAACAGAAGCTTTCTGCCCTTTAGGAAGTGTTATGAGTCCTATTTTTAAACCACTTCTTACAAGGTTTGGGTCATCATCCCATATCACTTTATCGATGTATTCTTTTTCATCTCTCATGGTTTCACCTTATGATATCAATGACATCTTCCATCTCATGTTCTCTGTCAGGATCGTTCCAATTCTTTTCCCAGTTGCCTTCCTCGTATTGAAATGCAAAGTGTGTCCCATATTTTTCTATCATCTTTTCTCTTGCTTCACCGTAAGTCCCTTTAATCTTTACACACTTTCCTGCTTTATCAGATCCATCATTTAAGAATGTAAATATCCACCATTCTCCGTTTGGCTCTTTATGGTATGGTCTAGGCTCATTGTCTTTATACGGGATGCCTACACCACCATCATAATTTATATGCTCTATAATGCTTTCAATCGTGTCATGCAGCATGATATATATAGCTCTATCTGTGTCTCTGTCAAGACAATCATTCCATAGCATATAAAGCTTTGAACCTTTTATATTATTTTCTTGCATCCTGCAAAATCCTGAAATGACTTTTTGAAATGTTTTTTGGTTAGTCTTTCCTTTGTTCATAGCCTCGCAATAAAACGTCAAGGCCCCCGGATTTCCTTGGCAAACTTCAATAGCTAATAAGTGTATTATGTCCATGCCGCATCCCCCTCTTTTTCATCCATTTTTTTCTGAAGGATCTCTAATTCTTCTAATGTAAGTTTTGCATCTCCTCTATTGATTGCTTTAATATGCTCTCTTGGATGTATGCCAAATGGCATGTCGTACTTTTTGTTAAATACCCATAAGTGATACACATCAGAAGTATCGACTAGATTTTTTTGTTTAGGATAAACTTCAATTGCGAATCTGTCCTCACCAAAAAGCTCATTCTTAATCATCATCTTCTCAGCCCATCCAATAGGTCTTTCCCCAGCAACAGGAACTAAAGACTCACCTTTTTTACGCATTTTACCGATCGTTACGTGTTCAACATTTCCATACTGCTTGGTATATATCATTCTGGAACAGACACTATATCCTCTCTCAAAGTCTTCCCAACATCTGTCCATTTCTGGAAACCAATTCCCATGATATAACCCAAACTGTTCATGCATCAATCTTGGTGTAATCGCCTTTACGAAACTCATTTTTTCTCCTCCAAGTCTATACGTTTTTGTATTTCTTCAATAAGTTCCTTTGCTGTAAGATATCCTTCTACTTCTTCATACAATCCCATGACTTCAAGCAGACCTTCGTTATTTCCTTCATATATTCCGTATCCGCCATAAGTCCCATATCCATTAATTACAGATATGAGTTTTCCCTTTAATCTAAAATGTGTTCTACATATCCAAAATTCAACCCATTTAATCCCAAAATCTTCTGATCTATCCTCCCATTCTATATTTTTTTCATTTAGCCAATCACGTAATTTTGTCATTTCCTCGCAAACCTTCATGTTTGTCACTTCCTTTCAAATTTGCGATGTATATTTTATTGTACACTAAATAAACAGAATAATGTATCAGAAATTTTATTATTTATATACTTAGAAAAACTAAAACCACCGAATTCGGTGGTTTTAATAATTTTCATAGAATTTCAACAAGTTGTTCTTGTTCTTTCTTTCCCTTCGTTTTAAAAAAGCCTCTCATAATCGCTTTCTTATATTTCTCTATTATATTATCTACAAGTATATCTGAAGAACCACTATATATAATGTCTGCAATTTCGTTGATTGGATAACTAAATTCAAATTCTTTAAATGTAAATTTAACAATAATAGTATCAATATCTGGATAAATCTCTGTCTTAACATATCCATTGACTTCTTCAATTAATTTCCCTTTTAAACTTCTTGCAAAATCATAATACATCTGTCTTTCCATTTTTTTCTCCCTCTCTATAATTATATTAAATATAAATACCTAACCACCCATAAGTTTTTCGTAAAACCGAAATTTTACGAAATTGTTTTTTCAATCTTATTTACTCCACCATTTTTCTATTACATTATCATGGAAAAGTATGATGGAATCACAATCCCAACCATATAAAGAAAAATATAAACCTTTTCCAAAACCGGTTTCTTCAAAATTTTCTTCCGATAAATGCAGTTCAATACCATCATATTCTTTTTCAATCTTTTCAAAATCCAAATAGTATTGTGATATAAGAAAAAAGTCAGATAATTTATCTTTATCTTGTAGTGGAAGCTTTTTTAGATCACTTACACTATAAATGTGAAATATCTTTGCATCCTCATTAAGTATAAATTTAAAAGAATTACTTAATTCACATACTCTAAAATGCTCTCGTTTGCACCAATCCTTCCAACCAAATTTAGCATCCACAGGACTTGCCCATATTCCCCCTACCGGTTTTGAAAAATGTTTTTGATTCCTAATTTTTTGAATAGGCAGTAATTCAGAAGATCCATAATGAATATACTCTGTTCTCATAATCCTCCCAAAACTTTTATATGACGTTGTTTTCTAGCAAATGGTGTAACAAATGTATATCCTTTTTCAAGCTCATAACCGTACTTTGCAGCATTTGTCATAGCTTCCCAAGAAGCTGTCTGTCCTGCCGGTAATCTTCTTATAAAGCATCCGATCTTGGCATTATCATATTCATAGACACCTTGTTTATATGTCCTTTTTTGTCCTTTATCCTTCTTATCCTCTCGACCAAATAAAGAGAATGATATTATAGGTTGATTCTTCCATCTTGGTATCTTATAAACATCATCATATTCTTCTGCAATAAGAGGTAAAGAATATTGTTTCATTTCTTTTTCTTCTTCTGTTCGCCTTACCGTCAATAAAAAATATAACTCTAAAATAAAGTTCTCTATAATAACGCCTTCATCTTTTGCTCCTTCCGCAACGTTATAATATAAATACATAAATTTTTCACTTGGAATATAATATCCAGGAATATCTGAATATTCATCAAATCCAATTTTAGTTATAACCTTATAAAGCATTACAACATTATCATCTTTTATTACTTCTCTAAAATAAATTTCTTTAATATCTCCAGCATATTCACAAGTTGCTTTTATACATCCAGGTAATGCAAAATTCCTTTTTAATAAACGTTCCTTGTAATATTCTGTATCTAACCACTTTTTGGGATAATTATTTATCTTAAGACCAATTTCATTTTCAGGAAGCATATCCTTTGTCTGTTCAGACATATAATATGCCATTGCTGCTGTTACATTACCAAAATTATTAGCAATTGTACTTATTGCAATCATATCCTCAATATTATTGACTTTGAGACCGTATTGAGCATATCTTCTTTTTGCTTCCAAAAACATTTTTTCTTCATTAACTTTTTTCCCATAAACCGTTTGATAAAATATTTTCTCGGCATAATCTTCATGAGCCCAATCTATCATAGGCCATTTATCTTCAACTACTAAAAAAGTTCCATCGTCTTTTATACCGTAAAAATACTTAGTAATATCATCATAAAAATATGTAATACTTTGCTGAACCAATGAAAGATACGCACTAAAGATTTTGTTTATCAAAGGATCCGAATAATTTTTTCGTATACATGCTTGATTCAAAATATTATAAAATTCCACAATCAAACATTGTTTGTTACTCTCTTTAATCTTATTACAAAAAACTAACAATCTATCATGTAACTTACGTCTAAATTCATCATTGTTTAATTTGCTATCTATAAGACAATCTTCATAAAAATTCAAAATAGGCTTCATTTCATCAGAACACTTAAAATACATATTGCTCATTAATTCTTCAAATTGAACATCTTTTAAAGAATCTGTTATTGCCCATACAATATTAAGCGTTCTTCGCCTACGTCTTAAATCATTTGCTGAATTACCACTTAATCTTTTACACTCTTCTATATCACTGAGAAAAATCTTTAAGTCTTCCTTTGTTTGCGGTCCGTACATCTTTCTCCCCCATGAGTATTTTTAGTTATCTAAAAGTAATGCTTCTAATTCAGAAATATCTTCATTGGGATTTGCATAAGTTTTTACTAACTTTGTTCCTATCCCTCTCTGATAATTTTTTTCAATAGCACTAATCATCCAAGCAGTTGGGTCACTTATTGTTGTCTTATTGCTTAACATAATCTCATACGCATTTTTTACTTTCTCTATATTGTAACCTGCTCTTTCAGAAATAACTTTGACATCCCTATATGAAAATGAATTTCCAATCATATCAGCAATAGTTTCCAGAATCTCAAATTTTTCTTCTTTCGACATAAAAACTTTTGGATTCTCAACTATTTCAATAGTATCAGATTCTTTTATATTTTTCGAAATAAAAAATCTTATTCCATATACTTTTCCCCCTGCTCCTCCTGTTAAATTTTCATAATCAAACTTTATAGATGTTTTTTCTTCTAATTCTTCTTTTGCTCTATCAAGAACATTTTTTTTAAAATTATCTATTCTCTTATAACTCTTATATGTCTTTTTATTTTTATCAATAGCTCCTTCGCTTTTTAATAATGCATCCGTGATTTTTTCAATCAGATTATAATCTGGATCAGGCTTTCTAAGCTCTTCAGCTATTTCATTACTCCATGAACTATCAATGATACCTACTCTTAGTTTCAGATCAACAATATGCATTTCCGTTATATAGGTTGCATTCGGATTCCATAATTCTCTTTTTTTAGCCGCATAATCTTGTCTGTCATATTCAGATTTTAATATCTCATATAATTTAAAAGAATAAATGCTTTTTAAAGGCATCGTATCTGCAAGTGAAAAAATAGTATAATTTGCTTGCAATCTTCTTACCTGTGGTGTGATCTTATTATTAAATCTTATTTCGAAAACACCTTTTTTGAACGAACAATCAGTAATAACATTTATTGCTTCAATACTCTGCGATTCGTCATCTTTATAAATTATCCTCCAATCAAGTAATGATGGAGAATCATTTGTTGGCGGATCCACCAACGCACTAACATCAGCGTAAAACGATCCACGATTAGTTTGGAAAATCTTCTTTAGTTCTATTCCTCGAATTGTTGTTGTAAGAATGCCGGTCTTTTCATCTTCAACTGCTCTCTGAATTCCTACTGCGAATAATTTTTCTGCTAATAATCCAGCTTTCCCCTTTGAATTGACCAAAGCATTAGACTTTGTATATTTTTTACTTGAAAGAATATCAGTGGTACTATCTTGCGTTTTTTTTTGCCCCATAATCACACACCCCTCTCTCAGTTCTTTTAATTGTAAATGAGATAAAAATACCTGTCAATCCCATTTATCTAGTAAATTTGAAATATACTAAAATCCAGAAAACATCTATCCTAGAATATAGAATGTTTTGAACCCTAGTAAATAAAATACCTGGAAGAATCTCCTAGAAAATAGAATATTTATTAAATTCAATTTTCCCCATAAATACGGCTTTTCTTACAATGTTCTAAATTCTAGGATATTGTTCTGATTTCTAGGAAGTTTGTTCCGATTTCTAGGAAACTCATACCCAAATTCTAGGAAATTAGGGTAGTTTTTTATGGTATTTTTTGTTCTGATTTCTAGGAAACTTGCACCCGATTTCTAGGAGATTCATACCCAAATTCTAGGAAATTCGTACCTGAATTCTAGGAAATTGAATATAAGAAATGGCTTAACCATGCGGTTTACAAGGTATGTAATAAGAATTAATTAATACTAGTTGTTATTAATTAATAAAACAACAACCGTTGTCTGCTAACTAAAAGAATTATATAAATTTGACTAATAGATTGAACGTGCTATAGTGTGAGTAAGCAAAGAAATGTGGTTACTATTTCAAAACAAATTAACACAAAAACGCTAGGTACTCGCAATACCTAGCGTTTTTTATGCCGTTATGATAGAATAGCATGGATGCTACCAATTAACGGTAGGCGGTTGGCTCTTTGCCAGGTTTATCCTGAGAACTCCCTTTATGTAAGGAGGTATGTATTATGGGAAATCTGATAGGGGCTAGAGATGCTAAGACTATTACTTATAACTTTGAGTATGAATCTTGTGATAATGGGATTTATTATTTTCATAATCGCAATCATCTTAAAGTTCAAGAAATAAATTTTTCCATCAAAAAAACCGCTGAATACTTTGGCCAGTAGGAAGCGGTTTTTTTGAACTGTAACTATTAACCAGAGCTAACCGTCTATCGGTAGCATCTTTGTAAAATAATAATATCATATCTTTCTAAAAATGCAAATTGAACAATAAAGATGAACGGTATTGTTCAATATAAGAATCTATAAAGGAATGGAGGTATAACAGTCCCATTCCTTACAATTTATCTTTTCACATTAATCCTTGATCTTTAGCAATCAGATAATTAAGATACGCATTTACACTATTGTCAAATTTCTTCTCAGCAGTTTTCTTTGCAAGTTTAAAAAGATCTTCATTTATCCTTGCAGAATATAGATGTTGCTTACCAACAAGTTCTTTTGGACGACCTCTTTTGAAAATAAATTGCTGTGTAGAAATATTTTGTTTTACAACTTCTTTTTTCTCTTCTACCATAACTTTCTTTTCTGCTACGACTTCCGGGACTTCTTTTTTTTCAACAGTACTTGTTGAAGGAAGTGTCGGTGGATTAAATCCCGAAAACAGATTACTTGTCTTAGTTGTTTTAGCCATTCTTTATTACCTCCAATAATTCTTTTGTGAATTTTACATAATCTTCAGCAGCATTACTTCCAGGATAATTATCAAACAATGAACGATTTATTATCTCACCCTCTTCAAAATTAAGATTTTGTGATTTCTTGATGTCCTGACAAATCCTTATATAAGAATTAAAATTCCTAAAATTGTACTGAGATGCAGTCTCAGGAAGTTCCATCTTAAGTCTTCTATCAAGGTCGTTTCTTGTGTCGAAATTGGTTATAAGAGTTCCATATACCTTAAGATTTTCATTAACTCCGGCTTCTCTTATATTGTTTATTGTCGAAAAAAGTTCTCCAAGACCACTTACTGAATATCTCTCAGCCTTTAGTGGAATTACACATCCATTTGAAGCAGCAAGCGCATTGACCATATATAAACCAAGCGTAGGAGGGGTATCGATTATAACAAAATCATATTTCTTATCAACTTCTTTTAGTCTCTTTTTTAATAATAGTTCTCTTGACATCTTTGCATTAAAATGATCAAGATTGTCTGCAAGTAGTTTGTCTCCAGGAATAATATCTCCTAATACTAATTTTTGTATAGCTTCTTCAGTTTTGCATTCACCATCAAGAACATCATAGATCGTATATACATCTTCAAGCTTTGCTCCATATGTGTCAGTCGTGTTACACTGAGGATCAAGATCGATAACAAGAACCTTATAGCCAATGTGCTTTAATGCATCAGCTAAGATAATAGTAGTCGTTGTTTTCCCTACTCCTCCTTTTTGATTTGCGATAGCAATGTTAATACTCATTTTTCATTCCCCTTTTTTGAATAATAAAATATATATCATGATATTTAAATGCAAATATCATAATTACAAATGTAAAATATAAAAATTAATATATGGATAGTAGTTTGAAGATAGTAATATCACAAAAACACAATCAATAAATCAATAACAATAAACTAAAATAATAAAATCAAAATATAAATATCAATAACGTATAATCAAAATTACAAAATAGATTTTTAAATACTACTATATAAAATTATATATGTCAATATCGATATAATTAAATATATATACCAATAGTAAATTTAAAATATATATTTAATTATACCGATATTATAAACTCAATATCTATAAATTAGTATTTGGAAATTAATATTACAATATCAAATATATAAAATTTATATAAAAATATCAAAATATTAAAATGTAATATATAAAATAAAAATAAAAATATTAATATTACAATATAAAAATAAGAATATGAGTATTTATAAATAAATATTACAATAACGAATTTATAATATATATATTGAGATAGTTAATTATATATATCAATATTATGATGTTGTATATTTGATATGTAATTAGCAATATCATAAAAGTGATATATATTTTATTTATTAAAATTTGGCACATTTTAGACGTTTTATATTGATTATGGACAAATATTCAAAAAGATAATAAAAAACGAAAATAGACGGCAAATTTTAACATATCGTCACAGCTCAGATAATATCTGCATCTTAAATGCGAAAAAAGGGAACTATGGCCAAACCATAATTCCCTAAAAATCAATCGCAAATCCATGACATATGCTCCATTTTTTGCGTAGGTGGTACATTTGAACAATATGGACGAACGTTTGTCTCTTCCATAGAGATAGCATAATTTTCAATGGCAGATACACGATTTTCCAAAGTGTTCCATAAATACGCACCATTATAATCCATGTCTTGATTTGCTATCTCAACATTATTGTATAGATATTGAGATGCACCCACATAATCTTTATTCAATAAATAATCCCTATATCCTCTCATTATATCGGCGTGTCGAAGACGAACATCATTAAAGAAAAATCTATTGTCAAAAGACTCAGGGAAAACAGTACTTGTATTATGCATAAAGCTAACCTATCCAAATATCACCGGACACGCCTTCCGGTTCCTCAGTAGTATAATATAAAGCCTGTTTTTTTGTCTTAGCATAAATCTCAAGATTTCGAAGTTCCTCATCCAAAGTATTAATAAAAGTTGCATCTATAAGATACTGAGAGAGAATATTTTTATTTTCTTCAAGTTTTAGTGCAGCCTGATTATAACTTCCCTGAAGAATAAGATTTTTAATATCAGAAACTACACTTGCAACATTCAAAGGAGCATCCTTGAGATCTAAAAAATTATGGAGAGTATATATAGTAGTGGGGAAATTACTATACTCATGCGTATAATCTGCCATAACTTACTCCTCCTTTTATTCAAGTAGATGCCACCCAAACACATCCATTCCAAACACCTGAAGGTTCAGAAGCAGAATATGTAAACATCTTTTTATAGTCTAAATTTTCTACATTGCCAAGACCAATATCTTCTTTAGTCGGAGTCGTGATACTCTGTTTTGACAATATAAAAGAACTAGTTCCCGTAATCTTAATAAATACAGGACTAACCGAACTAGAAGTATAGATAAATCCATTTCCATCTACGTCACTTGTTCCATCATAAGCATTTGAATACTGAATACTTCCTCTGACAGTAGCACCAGAACCAAGACCAAAAACGTTATCTGTATCAGTAATTATAAAGTTTGAAACAAGCTTACCTTTTGCTGATTTACTAACAAAATCATCTAAACTTGAAATAGCTCCTGATACATCGGTAACACTACATTCAGTTGCAGATCCAGGTATACCAAGATCTGTAATATCAGTTTTTGTAACAGCTGTTCCAGCGGTGATATGTCCTTCAGAATTAGTTGTAATTTTATATAAACCACTTGAAAGAGCTATTCCTTTATTAGTATATGCATGATCATAAGCAATCTTACCATGATCTCCACGAAATGCAGACTGAGAGGTTTCTCCTATCTGAATCGATGCATCAATCTGCACATAATCGGAACCAGTCCAACGATATACAAAGTTTGTATCTTCTGCAACATACATCGTATAATCGTCACCCAACGCAGGAAAATCATTAACAGTGGGATATTTCTCCAAAAGATTAAGTGAACCTGGAAGCTGAGATGCCGGAATCTTTCCAGTGTTATCAAGTTCAGCAAGACCATTAGCGACACCCTTTAAAGAAGAATTCAATTTCCCATCAAGGGCATTAGTCAAAGTTCTATTCTGAACAGGATTTTCACTCAAAACATCAAGACTATCATCAATAATGTGATCAATCCATTGTCCATTTCCACATAAAATTTTATGTCTGTCAGCAATCTTTGGTTCAGGAACAAGACCAGCAGCTCCATCAGAATTTTCTGTAGCACCGATAAATGCGGAACTCTTAAATTCATAATCGTCAGTAAGATGAACATAAGTAAAAATCTCTTTCTGTTCATCAGTAAGAGCAGCCCACTCCGCTCTAGTTCCATTAAAAGTATCTTTTTCTGTCATTATAAGACGAGTAAGTGTCCCATCAATTGTAGTATCAAGAAGTATCCTAGTACGGTCTTGATCAAAAAGAATCTGTCCATCAACGAGGGGTTCGACATCTATACCAGCAGTTCCACCTTTTGTAAATATAGGCTTTGCCATATATTTTCCCTCCCATCTAAAAAAACAGGAGAGGATAGAAGTCTATCCCCTCCATTACAATCAAACTTCGTTCCAAGTAAGTCTTCCGGCAATTTCATCTATTGCTTCCTGAACATCATCAGCAGTCATCTGACTTGTTGTATTGTTATAAGAAACATCAGCAGCAGCACCAGTTACAGCAACTTCTTCAAGAACAATATCAGCAGACACAAGGACATAAGCTTTTCCTGTCCATTTATAATTCTTATTACTTGGAGTATCTGTATAATAATCAGTAGTATTAGGTGTAATCTCAGTTCTTGTAGCTTCTACATATGCAGGAGTTGCAAGAGTATCATCCCATTCATATGTTACTTCTGTTGGAATATCTTTATATATTTTTCCAGTTACCGAAGGAATCTCTGTAGTATATGTATCTTCTTCATAGAATCTGCCATCACTTGAATTTAGATAACCTTCAACCTGTGGTTCCTCCCAGAATTTAGAATCATCATAGTAACCAGTATGCTGAGTACCTGAAACAGAGGTTGGAACATTATCTATAAGACCTTCAGTCTCAACAATACCTGCTTTAATGGTTACAACATTAGCAGAAACAGAAGCAATACCGGCTTCAGAATTAAGAGCACCAACACCTTCTCCTGTCTTTGTATCAATATAATCAATAACTGTATCAACACCAAGCTGAGGAGTAAATGTACCTACATAATCTGCAAGATTATCTACCTTACCATCAACAGTATCAATCTGATCTTTTACATTTATCTCAGAAACAGCAGGTGTATCAACGATATATAATCCAGCTGCAACCTTATCATCAAAATTAGAAACTGTTACAGTATCATCTTCTGTATAAGTATCTGTTGAACTATCATATGTATAATATGTCTCATTTTCATCAAAAGTTGCGGGAGCAACAATCTGCTCATATGTAGCATCAGCTGCTTCCTGATAGATTACCTTTGTTGCATCGATTTTTCCAATCGTAACTGTGATAACATTATTACCATCAATAGTAACTGTTGCTTCAGTATTTGATCCACCTGTATAAACATCTACAAGATCTTTAACAGCAATATATAACGGATCAGTTACATTCTGAAGTTCAAGTTTGATATATTTACCGGCATCAGCTTCTGTAGGAGTTGCAGAACCTTTTATGAGAGTAGTAACATCCGGACCTAAAGCATCTCCTTCATGAAGAGTATCAGGATCTCCACCTATTCCTTCAACGAATACAACTTCTACAACAGAACCAGCTTGAACAACTTTATCCAAAGGAATATTGATAGTTCCGATAAGTTCTCCAACAACAGGAGAAAGTGAACTGCCTTCTGATCCCTGATAGAAATTATAAACTTTAGCATACTCACTCTGACCTGAAGAAGCATCTTCCATATATACTTTTTTATCAGCATCAAGATCATGCAATTCGTCTATAGCATCTTGAACATTATCTGCTGTCATTGAAGTCAATGTATTATCATACTCAACTTCTTCTGCGATATTAGCAGAAAGTAAAACATCCCCAAGATAAAGCTCAGAACCTACAAGATAGAATGTACCCTCGCTGTGGGACATAGCATCATATCTTTCCTTTGCAGTCTGACCGCCTTGGGCAATGACTTTATTAAAAATAACATTAGCCATTCTTTAATCCCTCCTTATTGATTGTTATAATTCTTTTGTTTAAGTTCTATCTTCGCAGCCCATTCTATCTGACGTTCATGTAGATAGTTATACAATTCTTTCATGACTAATGGAACTTCATTTGTTTTCTTATGTTCCTCGATTATTTTTACAACCTGAGTATGAAGCATTTGCATATGCTTCATCTCTTCCTGAGAAAGTTTAAAATATACCAATGAAACATCTGGATAATCCATCTTAGTTTCATAAGCACAATTTATATACTTCTCAGCATCCATAAGCTCATCATCGATTTTTTCAACTAATGATTTGATTATCCGCATTTATATCACCTCAAGTTGTTGTTGCTGTATAAGGAGTCCACTTGCCTAACTGAGAGAGGAGATACTGACTCTGTGCAGAGTTAATTGCTGCATTATTTGCGTTGTTAAGCTGATTTGTAAGATCCGCAATCTGATTGTCCTTAATAAGAGTCTTAATAGAGCAGCAGCACTGATCCATCTGGAAGCCGAGCTGATCAAGTTTTGAACCAAGAACATTTGTCTGATTCATGATTTGCTGTGACACATTATTAAATCCCTGAATAGCATTTATAAGATTAGTGTTATTCTGATTCATAAGCTGAGTTGTCTGATTCTCAACAAGTCTTGCAGTCTCATAGTTATTATTTGCACTGCTAAGCAATACATTCTGAAGACTTGCCTGCGTAGCCTGATTATCAACTGCCTGATTTACATCCTGAACTGTCGCAACATTAGGCATAGCTCCACGTCCTCCAAATCCACCAAAACCGCCACCAAACAAAATAGCGATAATCAAAAATGCTCCTAACCAATCATTTGACATAAATCCAGTAGATTCGTTCATAGTAAAATCCCCTTTCTTAAAAAAGTATTTATTATTAGTTACTGTTTATTACTGAGGAATTGACTTATCTTTCCTTTTACAGATTCTTTTGCTTCATTTATATCCTGCCCATTCTGACGATATAAATCTTCAGCAGCTTTCTGAGGGTTAGATAAATCAAGTCCTTGTAATCTAGGATCTGTCTGAGCAAGTTTTTGTAAAAACTGTTGAGGAGACTCCCCTCTCATCATTGCTCCAAAAGCTTGCAACATAATATTACTCTGTGGATTTCCTTGATTTAACATCTGAAGAATTGGATTTAGCATTTACTTTATCCTCCAATTTACTTATTCTATCTTCAAGTTTTTTGAACATATCCTCTTGTTTAACTTCTTTATGAGGAATAATGTCATATGCAGTCGCTGTCTTATATCCTGCACCATCAGTCTGAACGAGCCAAACCATAGCAGCAGTCTCATCAAGAAGAAGAGCACTACTATTTGGACCAAGCTGATATGCATCAGCACCAGGCTTTCCATTTACCTTTACAATGTTTGTTGTCTGCGCCTGCTGCAAAGGCTGAATATAAGACTGATAAAGCTGATTCTGATAAGGATTGTTATAAAATCCATTCATATTAAATTCTCCTTAAAATAATAAGAGAGAGCACTTCACTCTCTCTTTTAAATGTAATTTTATATATCTGCTGAAATACTAAATACATTATCTCCAACAGCAAAAAAGTATTCATGGCCAGATACAATTGAAGCATGTTCAACTTTTAATTGAACCATTCTAGGATTCCATGCTCCACTATTAGAAATGGTAATATCTGCATTTGCAAGAGTTGTATTTGTAGTCAAATCAATTAATTGACCATTAGCATTGCCAGATATAAAAGTAAATGAAGGTTGAGCTCTCTTCTGCACATCATATCGATAAGAAAAGCCTCTAAATATATATCCATTAGCTAAGGCTTTTTCTGGAGTCCATGAAAACCATGAATTCTTTTCAAAATAACGTTTACATTTATCTAATTCCTGAGCATAATTAGGAGAAGTATCTAATCCTAAAGTCGAGATATCACCCATTTCAAGTTTAATTGCTTGAATAGTATATTCATTACCATCTTTAGGAACTAGAATGCTTACCTGAAATCTTGAACTAGAAGTTGGAGATATATGTAATGCAACTAATAATCCAATTCCACTTAATGGATAAAACCTAATTGGAGTTTGCCAATAAGACGCTGTAGAACTAGGAACTCTTCCTGTTGCACTATAAATTTTATTATTGATTTTAATTGAAAGAGTTACTTTAGAACCTAAAAAATGTCTATATTCTGATAAAAGATACTCAGAATAAAAATTTCCATCTGTATCAGAAGTCGTTGTAGATAATGTAACTCCATCACTTGAAACAACAACCGTCCCCCCAAATTTATGCCATCTATCCACTGTCATATAAGATGATCCAATAGGAGCAGTATAAGTTGTTTGTCCACGTTGATTTATTGTAAACCAAGGATTATCAAGTAAATTTGGATTACTTATCGATTGAACATAAGATGTAATATCTTGATTTGTCATAGAATAAGGTTGATATGTTTCATCTTTGTCAGAAGCTAATCGAATCATTGGTTTAAATACTATATTATCAAGTGTTGTACCATTATTAATATAAATATATAAACCCAATCTAACTCTATCATTAGAATAATCATCTCCATTTAATGTAACTTCAAGACCTTTACCTATATCTGATCCATATACTACACCTGAACCACTTACAGTTCTATTAGCATTTATACGATATGTTGATGATGAACCAGTTGAAGGGCAACCTGAAATGATATATCTTCCATTAGGAAGAATCAAACTGTTTAATTCAGAAGCTCTTGTATGGAATATATATGTAGTATCTGCTGAAGCAGTACCATTAACAAGAACCGATCCATCACTTTGAACTGTAAATGTTACATCATTAGAAGTAACTGAATCTGCTTGATAATATGGATAAGAATTTAAATTTTTTGCACCAAGATATCCTACTGTTTTCCAATCAACTTTATCATTTGTAAGCTGTTTATTTGTTTCAGAATATGGAACAAATGTATTAGGAGTAACTGAGGAAGGACGAATCATAGGTTTAAAAACTAAATTAGATACTGTATAATCATTACCAATACAAATAGATACATATAACTTTTTTATATTACTATTATCTATCGAAAAGACATTCTTCCCAGAATCCTTTGTATTTGCATAATCATAATGAACTTCATCATTCTGATCAATAATTGTAACTGTTGAATATTGGTTACTTGAATGTTCTGCTAAACCATCAGATAAGATATACTCACCATCTTCAATAACATATCCCATATCCGTGGTAGCAATATCAAATGGCGTAAATTCTGTAGCTGTTCCAGTTGCTGTTATTGTTCCATCAGAATTTACTGTAAATTTCACTCCATTAAGAGTAGTAGTACCAACACATATTGGACAAACATTTATTGAGCCAAGTTTACTAAAACTTTCCCAATCTACTTTCCCATTTATGCTTTCATTTAAATTTTCAACATCTTCTACAATTTCATCAACAGCATCCTGAACATCGGTTGCTACAAGTTCACTATTTGTATTATCATATGCTATGTCATCTGCTCCAAGACTATTAATAGCTGTATAAATTCCACCAGATTTAACCATATTAGTAGAATTCTCAGTTGGAAGATTATCATATGTTAAAGTGTCTTGTTTTCCAGAAAGAGCAGTATATACACCACCGGATTTAACAGGATTCGTTGAATTTTCTATAGGTGCATTATCAAAAGTCAAAACGTCCTGTTTTGCATCAAGAAGAGCATTAGTTTCTATTTTTGTATAACAAGTCTGAACAAGACTTCTAATCTCAGTTTCAGTTAAGAAATCAGCTATTGCAGCAGTTAATTCAGAAGAAGTAACATATCCAGAAAGATCAATACTGGTATCTCCAATCTGTACCCATGAATTATTGAAATATACATATTCATCATATTTCCCTGTTTCTGAATCGGGACCCACCAAATAAATTGTTGTTGTTGAAATATCTTGCGTTGGAAGTGTAGCTACAACTGCAAGATCAAGTGAGCTGATTGAACCGATAAGAGAATTAACTTCTTCTTTTGAATAAGTTTCACTTTTCAAGTAGTAATGAACTAAATCCTGAGTTGCTTTCTCGACTTTGTTTTCCAAAGCATAATAAATCGTCTTATTTTTTACCGGATTCTCGCTACTATTTGACAAGAAAGAATCTGTTAAAGATTTACTTGCAATTTCATGAAGAATCCCATTTGAATCTCGAAAAGAAAGACTCATCTATATGCCTCCTTTCGCTATAATAAAAAAACTGCTTGATTATAAGCAGCTCATAAAATGTATTGTTATAAATTAAGCGTTAAATCTTAGTCCATGCTCCCCATGTTGAGCTATTAACTTTCTTTCTGCAATATGCTCCATCAAGGTTCCAATATACTGCAAATTCAATTCCCCACAGACTATTAACCTGATGTAATCTAATAGAATATCCATCATATTCTACACCACCAACAGTTTCATGTATTCCTTGAAAAGATACTTTTATACTTTGATCTGCTGAATAATAAAATGGAGAACGCAAACCCACATCTGCTGCAACAATACCATTAGTGAATATACTTAATAATGACGTTGTATCATTTTTAGTGACCTGAAGAAGATTATTGGGTAAATATGGTCTAAATGTGAAATAATTATTGTCGGCACATTTATCAAAAATAATTCCCTGTTTACTTGTTGTTGCACTAGCATAACCATTTTTAAGCTTAGAAGAATTTAATGAATCATAAGCATTTTTGATACTTCCATTTGTACCAAAAGTTGTATTTGCAGGAGCAGATCCAGCTGCATATGTGGTTCCTGTTGTAGTATTGGTGGCTGCAATAGTCACTTTATCATTTGTTGCATCAGGAGTTAAAGTAACATTAGATCCCGCAACAAGAGTAAGAGTATCAGTTTTACTATCAGCAGCTACAGTAGTAGATCCAACAGTAATATTACTAAATGCATTCTGATTTACTTCAGCACCAGAAGCAATACCATTAAGCTTAGTTACCATTGTTGAAGTCATAAGACCATTTATCTGTTCTGTTGCTTCAGGAGTAGCATTAGCCGAAATAGCAGTCCAACCATCTGATGTCGTATATCTATATGCTATGTTTACATCATTAGCAACTACAGTCCATCCAGGCTGTGGATTAGGATAAGTAGTAGCAATATCACTATATGTTGCTACAGCAGCTTTCCATGTTATATTTGTTTCAAGTTCAGAAAGCGCATTATCTATTTCTTCTTTTGTATAAGCATCAGTAATTCCATATCCAGAAAGCGTAGTAGCAGAATCAGCTTTTTCATCAGCAAGTTCATCAACAGCGCTCTGCACATTCAATGAAAGCAATCCAGAAGAAGAATTGTCGTATGTTACTTTATATGCTTCAATATCACTTTCAAATGTATGAAAACTCTGAGTTTCCTGATGACCAGCATAATACTGGATCCTATCTATTGTCTTATAATAGAACGTATCTCCAAGAGCAAGATCTTCTTCTTCCCAATCTCCGCCCCAATTAATAATAAATTTTGTTCCATCATATGTTATAGATTCAAAAGAATAATAAGCCAGATCATCAGTACTTATAACAGCCGTACTTGAAGTATACTTATATCCACCTGTAACAGTAGTTTTTGTAAAAGCACTTACACTATCAAGAAAGCCATCAGCAGCAGTTGTAGTCTGTTTCTCTCCAAAATTCATAAGACCATAGATTATATCCATGATTCCAGAAAGAGGAAGCTCATCAACATAAGCAATCTCTGTTGCATATGCAGTATTCTGATCGTCAGTTATTCCAACTGAATCATAAGACATCTGTTCCGACATAGAAAGTGAATACCATTCATTTAATGTTCCTACAAATGTCTTTGCCTTAATCTTATTATTATTCTGATCTATTGAGATACCATAATCAGCAACAAGAGGCTTTTGATATTCCAAAGTAGTATTTATCCATTTCCCAGAAGTTGTATCATAAATAAGAAACTGTCCATCCGACAACTCATCAAGATACACATTTGGAATAGCACCAAGAGATGTTATATCATGAAAATTACTATTTACCCATTTACCAGTCGTTTCTTCCCATTTTAATATCTGGCCATGAGAAACAGACATAATTATTACATCAGAAATGTCACTCATCTCAATTGCTGCATTTTCTTTATCCGCATTTTTCCATTTAAGAGATTCTGCATCAAAAGTAAGAAGCTGACCATTTGTAGGAGAAGTGATAAGCACATTGGAGAGACTATCCAATGATGCCGTTGTTGCTTCATTACTGCCTGCATATGGTATGAGCTCCTGAGTAGTTTTATCATATAAATTTGAAGACATCTTTTACCTCCTTCCCCTTACACAACATGCCAAATAGGATCAGATGTTCCAGGTTCGCCACGGGGAATCTTGAAATTAAGTTTTATCCCAGTAGCAGTAGTAACTTCTATGACTTCAGCAGGCTCGTCATATTCAACAGTCTCTGTCGTACCTACCTCTAAAGTCGGAAGAGGAATGATACCGGCATCAACAGGCGCAGATCCATCATCATAAGTTACATAGAGATGAAGCTTTTTTTGAGCATCAGCAACAATCTCCATCGAATCAATAGACCTACCATCTTTACCATTATCTACTCGCATATCCGAAGTATAATGAGTACCACTATTACCGGTCCATCCAAAAGTTACAGTCGTATATTTACCATCAGCAGAAGGAGTAATGGAATCTATCTCGCAGTTCTTACCATTAATCAGGGTAACTCCATCAAGTACCTGATCAATGTAAGAAACGCTTGAATTTTTAGCAATAATATAAGCCTTCTTATCCACAAGCCATTCCTCCTTTCTTTATAATTTCTTCCATTCGTCATTTGAATTTAATGCAAAAACAGAAGCTCCGGTTCCGTCATTGATAGCTGTACATGTAGAACCTTTCCCACAAGGTCTACATGATACAGTGTCATCTCCCTGCTGAACTCCGTAAGAAGTCGTCGTAGGAAGGTTAGGAATATCATCTTCACTATCTGCCCAAAATGGGATCTGCTTTGATGAAGACATAATCCTTCCAGGATCCGATTCATCAATCCAATAACTCATAATATTTCCCTCCTCTCTTTAGACTTCATGCCAGATAGATTCTGTATTTATACCAACATAATCGTGCTTGTCAATATCCCAGACATACATTTCTGTATCACATACATAAAGCACAGCAAATTCACCTTCATCCGGTAATTCACTCTTAGGAACAAAAACAACATTACTTGTAGGAGGCTCAGTAAGACTTGTCCATTCTTCCTCATAATATCTCCATAAAGTCTTTGTCTCTTCAACAAAATAAAAACCCTCAAAAGGATGCTCATATTCATAAAGCTCAAGCTCTGTATCAAAGATAACTATGGAATCATAGCAGACTCTTCCATACATGCCATCCATATATAATCTATGAAGATCTTCAACAAATATGATATTTCCAAGCTGATAATCTATCTGATTTAACTTTTCAGAAGGTGTAAGATAAAAAGTAAAATTTGCCATCATGCACCTCCTTTAATCGTAGAGAATATGCAACTGAAGCTGTTCATCAGTATACTGATTTGCAGCTTCAATCGTTTCTTCTCTTACTTCATTGACGTATTCAACAACATTAGTATTAGGTGGAAGATTACCTATCTCATTTTCAGCCTCTTTATATGTTGGAACATAAGAAGCACCATTAAATGAATAGACAATATCTCCAAGGATATAGAGAGTATTAAGGTCTCCTTCTAAAATAGAGGGAAGAACATCCACCCTTTTAACACTTCCGTCCCCACCAGGAGTAGGAGTTGGCTGACCATTGTATCCTGTTATCACATGAATACTCTTATCAATATCAACCAATATCCACTGTTTTGTATCTATAGCAAAATAAAATAAGGCTTTGTCAAGGTTATCGAACTTACCACCTTGCAAAGCTCTTTCCAAACTTTCTGCCTTACCTTTAGCAAAATATGGAATCTTCATCCATTTCTCATCAGCCATGATACGTCCCTCCCTTAGATTCCGACAATATCAAGATCAATAACACCATCATCTGTTCCATCAGGATCTTCAGAAGTAATAACTATATTTACTCCATTTCCAATAGGAGTACCATCTACTGAGAGATTAAGATGTCCCTGCTCAGAAAGGTCAAGGTCATTTGGAACCTGAGTCTGAGCAATTGCTTTTATCTCTGCAATCTTTGAATCTAATTCCGCAATCTTATCATCTATAGCAGATAAAGAATCATCAGAGATATACTTAAAATAATCTGCCCATTCTTCGACAGTAATATCCAGATTGCTTGTCTTTAAGACATATTTGATCCCTGCCTCCATATCTGTATGTACAAGTGACAGATAAAGACTGATCACGCCAGGAACAGTAGTGATCTTTGTTGTAACAGGAAGAGAGTATTTAATAAATCCTTCTTTATCACTTTCTTCTGCGGCTATAAGTGCATCACTATATGCTTCATTTGCCGGATTGGAATAATACATAGTAGCCACAAAATCCTTTAGATCATAATCATTATATTTCTCAGGTACATAGATAACTATATCATCAACAGCATTTTCTTTCTGATAGAGCTTACTTGGCTTTGACAAAACAAGTACCTTGTTTGACTTCATAAGTATGACCATTTTTTATCCTCCTTCCTTTTTAATTTAATCTTACGTATTTATTACTTATCCATTTCTTTCCTTCAAGATCTATCTGATACCATCCGGTCTTAACATCGGTAGCATATATAACGACATTGTCACCTTTTTTAAGATATCCTACAACATTATTTAGGTTAGAAGTACTTGGAGTACTCCGTATCCTTAATGAATTTGCTGTTATGACTCCAGTCTTTCTTTCCTGTCTTAAGATAGAAGAATATAAAATATCGAAATCAAGCTTTCCACTATAAGCTTTAGGAATAACTCCATTTGACGTATACTGCCAACCTATAAGCCCATTAACATCGGGCTTTTTATTCGCGGGAGGAGATATACTAAAGCTCATCTCACTAGTAGACGGATATCTTGCAATCCAAAACTGAGTCGTATTTATCATATCTTTATATGGCTCAATAAAATTCTTATAAAAAGAAAGTCCTGTATAAACACAAAATTTAAGACCTGCACTTACAATAACACTCTGATAAGCATTGATTATCTGTACAAGTCTTTCCTTTAGATTCTTTTGAGATGCATCTTCAACATCCAAAACAACAGGGATATCCCTTCCGTTTAAGATTTCTATGACTCTTTTTGCATCTATCTTTGCTTTTTCAACAGTTGTAGCATAAGAGTAGTTATAAACTGCTCTTACTGGGATACCAGCATCTATACAGCCTTTATAATGAGTCTCGAACATATCATCTTTTTTAAGGTCTTTACGGATAACCTTTAAGATAACAAACTTAACTCCTTCAGCTCGGAGTGCCTTATAATTTACCCCAGTCTGATATTTCGACATATCTATTCCTTTTTGTGGATAAGTCTCATCTATGGAAGGAAGACTTTTAAATTCTTCATCGTAATCGGGCCTTGCATATCCAACTATCTTAGAAGAACGCTTTTTCCTCATGACCATACCACCATTATTCTGATTAGAATCAGAGGTATTTCCCTCAATAGTATTAACTGAACCATCTGAATTTATACTCTCTACAAAACCCATGTGATCAGTTTCTCTTTGATTCGTACCAAATTTAAAAAATACAAGATCTCCAACTTTAGGATCTTTTTTATAAAACTTTCCATTTTTCCTATAGTAATCCAAAGCAAACTGGCAAAGAGCAGTCTTTTGTCCTCCACAGAAAATATCCAAAGCATCAGCTTCTTTAAAGCAGCACCAGATAAAAACTGCACACCATGCATACTGAGGTCCATTAACTTCCCTACCATAATATCTTGTATTAAAAACAACATTATTGTTTGGTTTTTCAATAACGCCTATATATTTACGAGCTATATCTAACATTTCTTTAGCAGTAGCCATAATATTTCTCCTTTTCTATCATTGCATATCCACATACAAAGGATAGAAGTGGGAGAGCGCAAGCATACTTGTTCCTGCTGTAAAATCATGAGAAACAGATGTAATGATATATTGCTCAGCTTCATCCTTATCGTGTCTTCTAAAAGTAACCTTCTTATTTACATCTGTAAATAATGACAACTTGATAGTAATAGAGATAGTATCAGTAAGCCTTGCTGATTTCCAATTCTCCCAGATTGCTCGGGAGACCGCTCTCTGATCAGACGTGATATTTTCAAACTCACCTCCACTTTTTACAGAAAGGATCTCTCCGAGCTTTTGAATAGTAAATGCACTGCTAGAATCTACCGTAAAATGAATGTTCTTTTTCTTACAACCAAATTTGTCCGCGAAATACTCTTTACTCCAAACTTTTACAATAGTTCCATCAGCACATTTCCAGTCTTCAGTAGAAACTGTACCATCAGTAAGAACATCCATAGCCTGTGGCTGATATTCAGACTGATAGTATGCATATTTAGTCGGATACTCTCCATTAACAAGAATAGTCTTTATTTTAAAGACATAAATAGTCCCCGCATCAAGAGTACCGGCAGCAAGAGGTTTATCTGTCATCTCATCATATATAAAGATAGAAGGAAATGTCTTTTCTACCTGAGTCGTCGTACCTCCACTATATTCTGTATAAGTCGTATGTATGGTAAGAAGAGCATTTGCAGGATTGGTATTTTCAATCTGTACTGCGATCATATCACCAGAGAACATGGTATCTCCATATTCGGGGATATCAATCGTATAATTGCTTCCAGAAAGAACACATGAATCCGCAGTAAAATCTACCTCCAAAGCTGCGCCCCAAACTTCACATACATTACGTACAGAAGAAGTATCTATATCATAATTTTCAGATATAAGAACCGATTGAAGATAATCATCAGTAAGAAATGGATCATCTTCATTTCTTGATGGAACCATTCCACAACAAAAGACACCATCCTCATCAAAATATGCTTCATAATTTGGATAAAGGTCTCTTAAAGTTGTTATTATAGAAAGAACATTATCTCCTACATTAAATTCAAGATCATAAGGGATATTATTCCAGAGCGGATTCTGAAGCCTATATGATGCATAATTAGAATTATATTGTGGCATAGCAAGAAATTCACCGATATCATCTATATTGTAATCCTTAAGACCTCCAAGCCTTGTTATAGCAGTTATCATAGCATCACGGATTATGTAATATGCTATAGGTACTCCATCCTCAACCTTATCTACAGGAACATGAGACATGAGAGTAAGATTATTGTTTCCAAATCTAAAAGCATAATTAAAATCCGTAAGCATGACACCAGGCTTTATCTTAAGACCGGTCGAAAGATCATAGATATCTATAGCTTCAAGACTATTCCATCTGAATTTATCCTCACCCTGATTATCCATAGGTATCTGAAGGACAACATAATCTCCGTCCACATATCTTGTATGCTTTTCAGAATTAACCTGATATATTTTATTAGAATAATGAACGTCAGGATATTTAAAATAATAACAATCTGTTCCACCGGTACTCTCAGTAGAATAAAATTCCTTATAAGCCGGAAATTCAGTCACAAGAGCTCCAAGTTCTCCATTTTTCGTTCCATCCAATTTTGACATCCAATCAGAACAATTAAGAGTAAGCTGATTAGTCACAGCATCATAAGTAGAACTATATGTCATTATCACAAAAGTACCTAATTTATAATACTTATATTCCTCTGTGATATGATCTTGTAATCCTATATTAAGAACTATATTTCTATTAATCCAAACAAGGCTGTCTTCTTCTATAAGAAGTCCTAACTGATGCTTAATATTTGGAGAAATAATCATGGATGCAGTCCTCCTTACATCGGAAGATGCATCCATTGAAAACGTACCACTTATTAAAGCACAGTCCATGCTATCCAGATAATTTAAATCTTTGTCGTAAACTTCAACCTTTATGGAAAGATTAAGAACATGCTGGTCAACAAGATTTAAATCATACTGTTCAACAATCCTACTCATTGACTACTAGACCACCATTCTTCCGGCACGTCAAGTAATCCAGCATAATACAAGTCGTGCTCACTCTTTAAGTCTCCGACCTCTGTACAGCCAAACTGCAACTTACGTATATTATAATAATTATCAGCCGTATCTGAAGGAGGAGTAGTAACATAGACAAGCCAACACTGACCATCCACGTTTTTTAATATCTTTGTCTTTCCATTTGTAAGAAAATCTTTTATCTCTCTTCTGTAAAGAATCCTCTTTCTGTCATTGTGTCCATCATCATCATTAAGAATATCAAGATTGAGACAGTTCTTATCATCATATGGCAAGAAATCGCCAGTTACCGTGATAGTCTCATAATTAGCAATAGTATTTCTTACTATCGTAGGATATCTATTATGTAAGAGCTCAAGCACAGAATTAGGATGAACATCTACAACATCACAATAGCCATCAGTCAAAGGTGTATGATAAATACCGGTCTTGTCTATAACAACAAGATCTTCATTAGTCACATCTACAGTACATGTAGAATAAACACCTTCTATAGAGTTGTTCATTGGAACAATAGCATACTCATATTCCAATGATTCACAAGTAATATCAGTTCCTCCGATATTAAGATCTTCTGCACTATGAACTTCCTTAACAGCAAGAGTGATCCATTTATAACTTCCAACAATACGTCTTTTTACAACAACATGAGAAACGTTATCAAGAACCCAGTTTACGTTTCCTGCATGTGTATCGCCCTCAAATTCAGCAATAAATATAGTACTGAAATCCCAAGTCGTATTGACATCCTCAGTCGGAGTAAACTCAACATCTCTTGTAACAGCAAGGACATCTGCCTTAACACTGCTAAGTTCGACCGACGTATTATCTTTTTGTAAAGTAGGAGAGACAGGGCAAGCAAGCTCATCTGCTCCTAGAAAATTAAAACCTAGAAAAAACATAAAGCCACCTCCCCTTTAATCTCCAATCCAAATATTCTGAGCACTAAGTCCTGTAGGCTTATCTGGCTGATATACTCTGACAACATGTGTCTTATCTATATAACTTGTCGGATAATCTAATTCAAGCCACAGATCTGTTTCCTGAGTCCTTTCTTCCGGCGGTTCACTTAACATAAACCACATATTTCTATCAGGATCTGGATCATCAATGGTAACAAATGCATACATATCATATATTCCATTGATCCTTCTTATATGAAGAGTAACGATATCATTTTCCCAATCCCTAAATTTCAAAGGTTCAGAATAGATTATATAATCACTTGTTGGGCCAAATACTGTAAGTTTATATCTTAGATATCCATCATCATAAATAATCGAGTCAACTACAAAACAATCTACGCCATCAGTCTGAACTCTAAGGACTTCACACGTCTTAAAACAATCTATCATTCTTATTGAGAATGTAGCATTTTCAGCAGGGATAACAAAATTATTTGAATACCTTACACTGTTTGTATTAGTAAGTTTTGGAAGAGCAACAGCACTAAGATAAACGCGCTTAGGATTTGCAAGAGGGAAGAGCAGCGAGATAGGATTAGATACAAGCCATTCCATTGCTGAATAATAATCAGTAATAGGAAACTCAGTATAATCCCACATAACTGCAAGAGTATTATCCGGCATAAGCATGACTTTTGAAGTCTCACCAGAAGTTGGCAATGCATCACATATAAGATTTGAACTTCCATAAATACTTGTTGCTCCAATATCATAATATGCCGTAAACATATCTCTTCCGTATATATTTCTTGTTACACCTGTTGATATAGGCGAGATATTTGTATTGATTATTGTTTCTTCAATCCGTCTATCAAGAACCCTACGACCATTCTGATGAATAGTCAGCTTATCACATAGATTACTTAGTGGAAGCCTTCTTAATGGGTACGAATCAAGTATATTTTGAATAAGATATCCATCTACAGTAAGATCACAATAATCTACATAAACATAACTTCCCTTTTGATAATTATTTAATCTTATCCTTGGGGCAGAAGTCAGTACAGATTCACCACTTAAACTTATAGATTTTACCTCTTTAAATTCTCTTACTGTAAAAGTTGGGCCATCCAAAACATGTCCATTTAAGATCTCACCATCTAAACTTATCCAACTTACTTCCATATCTGGATAAAGATAATTAGATTCTGTGATATCCATCGTTCTATAAGGATCTGACTCAGTAAGATCTATATATCCATTATCATAAATATATTCTTCACTTTTTCTATCAGATTCAATATCTACGATATTTGAATAATAATCTACTGTTCCTATCGTCTTATTTACATTGGCATAAAACGTCGCATACATTTCTGGATTTTCATATGTGACTATGAGAAGAACTTCTCCTGTATCGACCGGAACACTTTTAGTATTATGTCCGATAGCTCTGATATAATACACTTTATTATTCTCAAGTGCAGTATATTTATATATCAAAGATTTTGGGCCACTATACTGGATCTCATCACTTTTATCCAAAAGTTCTTTAGTAGAGCTATATAAAAAGAACTGTATCGATGAAAGAGGAACATCATCTTCCTGATAATAATGAAGAGTAGCTTCATAAATAGAGTTATAAACATAGTTCTGTCCAGAAGCATCAAGATTTTCAAAATAAAAAGATGGACTCTTCATGCACCAAAAGTAATACTTATCAGAAAGCTCACTAACATCTCCTATAACATCAGTCACTGAGATAGCAACAGCATATTTTTTACCGTTAATAAGTGTTCCTGCCGGTATATCATGGTATAAAAGAGTATGAACAGGAGTATATGTATTATCATAAACAGAAAGCATAGTATCCGCATCATATACAACTATGCGGTTCGTATATGCCATATTTCCCGTCCATATGAAGTTGACTCTATACGAGGTCAAGGCATCAAATGGAGAAATAGTCTTAATAATAGGTTTTGCCACTTTAACCTCACCTCCTACATATGATATATAATTGACCGATATTTCCGTTCATCGCATGACACCATACAGAATCTCCCTTTTTCAGATTCAGTCCGATCCCATTTTTAGCTGTACGTTCTATTCCATTTATTTTGACTATGAAACCATCTTTCCCTACTCCTGAAATAACAGTAGGAAAATCCATAATGATAGGAGAGTTTGGTCTTGCCAAATTCTCTATCGATCTAAAAATCTCTTCTTGTATATTCACTACTTTTTCCTCCACTGTTTTTTAGGGGCGTGGCGTAGAAAACTCTACGCCACTGGGAACGATATTATGAAAAGACCGTGTCTATAAACACGGAAAAGAGCTATCACCTTTGACAGTGATAGCTCCTGATATTACGCCATACTACGCTGATATGCATTGAGACTCATGCCAGAAAAAGTGGTTACAAGAGTATTATTTATCTTCTCCGCAACTTCTTCACCTGTCACACCACTAATATTAAACGTGTTGTTCTGAGTAACATTTGTCTTCGTAGTTGTTATATTCTTTATTTCCGACTGAACAGTTCTTGTAAGAGTATCAATCGAAGTCTTAATCTCACTCATTGTTGGAATATCCATTGCTTTTACTTTATTAAGAAGAGCATTATAAGAATCTGTAAAATTAAATGAAGTAAATCCACTTCCCTCAGCAAACGCTTTGCCATGACCATCCTTTTTCTTCTCAAAAAGTTCTTTTGTCTGTTTACTATTAAGGACAATGTCTCCCTTTTTAAGATTTACAAATTCAGGACCATCAGTTCCAACAACTCTATACTTATCACCTCTTACAACAACTTCCGGACCAAGTTCACCAACAAGACTTCTTCCACTTGTCTTAACATTTGGATTACCCTGAGCATTTGATCCTCCAAATGAACCAGATGATCCTCCATGCTGATTTCCAGAACTTGAAGTATGTACACCTGACACTTCCATTGAAGCAATCTCTTTAAGAACATCCAATAGTTCTCTTGCAGCACTTGTTACTTCATCTATCTTGGTTTTAAGATCATTAAAAGCACTTACAGCTCCATCTTCTCCATTTATTGCTTCTTGTGAGACATCCGAAACAATACTTATAGAAGATAGAAGAGTAGATTCTGTTTCAGTATCTTCGCCAATCTGTTCAATTATCTTTTTGATTGCCTCTAATAATGCTACGAATGAACCTATTGTATTTTCAGCAGCTTCTTCCGAATTTGTTCCGATATAATTCTCTGCTGCACTCTTAACTGCCTGAATAGCACTTACAAGACCGCCACCACCGGTATCGGCACCGGCACCTTCACCAAATCCATTATTCCTATATACATTGTAGATAGGAAGGTCTTCAACGTTTCCACCTCCACCGCCATTAAGAGCTGAAACAACTCCACTGATAGCTCCTGCAAGTTCTACAAAAGCATTCTTAGCTTCATCTAATTTTAAAGTATTTAAAGCAGCAATAGCTCCGGATATTGAATTTCCGCTTGGATCACCTACACCTCCAAGAAGTTCTTTTATACGGCTCAGAGCTTCTTCAACAGGTATAAGAGCTTCCGTCAATCCTTCAAAACTTGCAACTTCATTTAAGCTATTAAGATTATCAGAAATACCCTCAGATGCGGTCTTTAAAGAACTAACACCCGTTGATGCAGTTGAAGCAGAAGTACCAAGTGTTGATACTTTTGTTGATGCTGTATCCGCAGCAGTAGAAAGATCTGAAAGTGGCTGTTTTGCTTCTGAAGTAGCAGTAGTTATCTTACCAAATTCAGTAGGAATCTCAGAAACGTTTTGCTTCAGGCCATCTAAAAATCCCTGATCACCACTATGCATTTCTTGAAGAACTGACACATACTTATCTTTAAATGCATCAAAAGCTCCAGGAACATCATTAAGAACATCTTCAACAGTAAAGCCAAGTTCTTCCATTTCATCAGAAATAAGTCCCCAAGCTTTAGAAACTTCTTCTATCGCACCAAGCTCTTCCCATTTTGTTTTAGTCTTTTCAAGAGCTTTTATCTGATCATCATAAAACTTTTCTTGCTGTTTTATAAGTTTTTCATAATATCTATTTGATTTATCTAATTGTTCCTGAACTTCTTCCTGTTGTTTCTTTAAAGTTTTTGCCTGATCTTCAAGCTCTTCTTTTTGCTTTTCAATAAGTTTAATCTCATCTTCAAGAAGCTTTATCTGCTTTTCGATAGCAGCAATAGAAATCTCATCTTCAGATTTCTTAACGTTTTCTTTGGCTTCACGTACCCCAGATTCGTCACGCTCATAACGCATCTGTCCAACTTCACCAGTATATACCAGCTTGGTTCGTTGGTTCTGAGCTCTCTGAAGTTCGTATTGAGCTTTCTGAAGATTAAGCTCTCTTTCACGAGCATCATTAGCATCGTTGATAGCATCAATCATTTCCTGATACTTATCAACCTCTTCATTAAGCCGATCAATCTGATCATCTAACGCATCTTGCTGATCTTCTAAAGCATCGATTTCATCTTCTATGGCATCAATTTCAGTCTGATAACGATCTTCAGCAGCATCTTTTTCTGCATTCAATGCGTCTACGGTAGTATCTTTGTTCTTTTGAAGAGCATTTATTCTTTTATCTAGAAGAGTAGTAACCCCTGAAATAATAGAATTATAATAGCTTAGCATCTGATCCATATACTTCTTAAGTTCTTCAGCATATTTCTCAGCATATTTTTCTCTATCCTTAAAATACTTGTCAATAAGATCTTTTAGACGATTAAGATACTCTTTTTCAGATATTAATCCACGATCACGCATGTCTTCTAATTTTTTCAGTTCCTTCTCATAAGCCTCGACATACGCATCAGCAGCATCTTTTCCAGCACCACCTGCGCCTTTTGTATTCTTTCCATCACTACTAAAATCAATCGTAGGCATTTCTATCGTTGCCATTTCTCCTATAATCTGTTTCCAAGCTTCTTCAGGAGAAAGAGTATAGCTATGTTCATATCCTCTGTTGTTTGTCATCTCGACAAGTTTAGCAGCAGCAGCAGTTCCCAAATAAGCAGTCGCAAGTGAAGATAGTTTCGCAATCTTTTCATCAACATCTAATCCTTGCTGATTAAATACAGTTTGTGCAGCAACAAGATCTGCCAAATGAATCTTTGCAAGATTAGACATCTGAGCTTCCATAATAAAACTTTCTGAAGCATGTACTGTTTCTCCAGCCATATCAGATGTAGCCGCTTTAACAGCTTCTTCTTGCAAAGCTTCAGCTTCAAGATTTGCATTTAAGAATTCCACTGCTAAAGCATGAGCGTTTGCAACGCCAGCTGCTTTTAATCTTGCTTCACTTTCCTCAAACGTATCTTCTGTTATGTTTAATAAAATTTCATCAAGATCATAATAAACATCCTGAAGTTCATGCATCGTAACAGCAGCTTTCTTAGCTTGCTCAATAGCATCAGCACCGGTAAATTTCGCTCCTAATTGAATATCTGGGATTTCATCAGAATCAACCCCTTCAAGAATCATATTTGCATAATTCTCAAGTTCATCTGGAGTTAATACTTCCCCATTAGGAAGAATAGGAGTTACATTTATGGCAACATTACCTGCTTTATTCGCAAAAGTTGAACTAAATATAGTTGCAACACCGCCAGGCTCCAATGAAGGATCTACTTTATTCCATTCTTTTTCTATAAGCTTTTTCGTATCTATAACAGGACGAACATGAAGATCGACAGTTCCACCTTCTTCCATTTCCTGCATCTGCTTTCCAACTTCACGTTTGATCTTATTATATCCGTCTGGATCAACTTTAAGTCGAATATATTCATCAACAACTTGGTCAGCATTTTTTACACCTAATTTTTTAAGCTGTTGTTTTATTGCTTCTGCATTTTCTTCATTAAGTTCTTTTAAACCATCCGCAGCATAAAAATAAGAAGTTGCAAGTTCATTAAATGCATTTTGAACATCAATAGCAGTTGACTTTTGATCAGTAAGCACCCTAGTGAATTTTTCAGCCGCAGCAGTAGCTTGTTCCTGAGATAATAATTCACTTTCTACAGCTGAAGAAACAAAAGTCTCTGAGATACTATTCAAGAGATCATTATCAACTTCAGATAAATCAAATCCATTATCACCATTAAAAATAGCATCATATGCACTTGCAAGTTCATCAAATTGTGCCTTTAAACGGATGTTTATTCCGGTAACAGAATCTAAAACAGAAGAATCAATTGATAAGAATTTTGTTGAATTGTTAGCTTCCTTTAAAGACTTATTCCATTTATCTATAGCATCTTTAGCATTTACAGCACCTTTAGTTACTACAATCCAAGCTTCTTTTTGTTCATCAGTAAAATTTTTAGTAAATTTAAAAAGCTCTTCAAATTGAGTCCGATTTCCTTTTGTAATATCTACAAGATTTGTATGAAGTCTTGATCCTAAAGTAAGATCATCTGTACTCATACCTAATCGTTCTCTTGCTCTTACAAGAGCATTTTGCATCTGTGCAAGTTGATTCTCAAAAATAAGCTGCCATTTTTTAAGTTCTTCTTGAATAGGATCATCTTCCGCATAAGAATCCCTTAATTTTTTTATATTTAATACAATGTTAGAAAATTGAAGATAATATTCATACTCTCTATCATATGCTTTTTCAAGACTATCAGTTCTTTGTTTTATTTCTTTTTGAACTTTTTTATAATTCTCAGAAGCTTTTTCCCATGCACGAGAACCTACTGCATTTTGACGCATTTCTTGATTATACTTATTTAATTTCTCTTGAAGCTTTTTATAAGCTGAATCATAGGCAGTCATCACATCAGAAAAATAAGTTCTTTGGTTTTTCCCATCTTTATCAGATCTTACCCATTTTTCTTGATATTTTCTTAAAACAGTAGAATAATTCTCTTTATCAAACGCATCAGTTACTTGTTTTATTATGGAATCTTTACTAGAAGAAAACATTTCCTTTACTTTGCGTCGATTTTCGATTTCTAATAATCGTTCCTGAATCTGAAGTTCTTCTCTTAATAAAGATAAACGGCTTTCCTGTTCAGGAGTCCTTGTTTCTAAATCTTGAAGCTCTTTTATTGTACTATTAAGCTCAGATATTTTCTCGGTAATTTCGTCAATCGATTCTTGTGTTTCTTCTACAGTAACATTAAAATGCTCCCATACTTTTACAGCGGCAGTTATAGCCAAAGCAGCAGCTATTCCTGCTACTGATAATTTTATTGCCTTAAATGCATTAACCGTTCTTGAAGTTACTTCTCCAACTTCATTCATGCTTGTTGTCATGACTCCTAATTTTACGAGAATTCCATCAAACATACTCTGTGTAACTTTAATAAATTCTCTAGGATTCATTCCAAACATAGCAAGTAAAATTCCAGTAGGTGCAATTGCCATTCCATGAGTTGCTTTAGAAATCCGCGTTAAAATCTCTAGCGCTTTCGTTAAGAATTCAATGAAAATCTTTGCAGTTTTAGAATTTATAAATGTAGTCCAAAATTCCTGAGCAGTAGCCTTTAATTTGTCTATGGA
>Ga0265301_10000120_pt1 | contig 125309 bp, 119 predicted proteins | sample AusTroGonzalo_MG_2_FD_193488 | JGI IMG/M metagenome (GOLD analysis project Ga0265301, IMG submission 193488) | Bovine rumen microbial communities from tropical cattle in Woodstock, Queensland, Australia - Gonzalo_04 | ecosystem: Host-associated > Mammals > Digestive system > Stomach > Rumen ... | reverse complement strand
CACCGCAGGGTAGCTATGTTCGGAACAGATAACCGCTGAAAGCATCTAAGCGGGAAGCTGGTCGCAAGATAAGATATCCCCATGAGTTCAGTTCTAGACTAGGACATTGATAGGATGGCGGTGTAAGCCCTGTGAGGGGTTTAGCTTACCATTACTAATCGAACCATTGACTTTTTATCTTATCGTTTGATTTTTTGTCAGACGATAATGCTTGAAGAGAGTGTTAAAGATTCTTGACATTAGAGATTTTTAGATTACCATATGTTCGCTGGATTTAATTCTGGTGATTATAGAGCGGACGCAACCCTCTGTTCCATTCCGAACCAGACAGGGAAAAGCCGTATCGCCGATGGTACTTTGACTTAAGTCACGGAAGAGTAGGTCGTCGCCAGAATTAAATCCAGATACACATAAAAACCGAAATTTAACCGCCCGCGTGGCGGTTTTTTTATTGCACAATGTAAAATATTGTTTATGATAAGACGGCGATAAATAAAAAGGCTTGAAAATGGCAGATATACAAAATCTTTTTCCAGAAAATTGGTCAAAGCTTTCGTCCAAAGAAGCTGTTGATAACATCAATTACTTTTTGAACCATAATAAAGCGGCTGTAAAGCGGTTGCAAGACGATGGTTCTATTGTTATGACTTATGATACGATTGATAATATTAGATTTGGAAAAGATGAAAAGGGATATTTTTTCATAGGCGATGCTTTTAATTGGTATGATACTTATTATCGTGCTTATCCTGATTATGCTGCGTATTATCTTTTGAAACAATTGTTTGACAAATGTAAGGAAGAAGTCAAAACAAAGGAGTATTTGTTTGAACAGTTAAAACAAAAGGCCAAAATCGAAAAACGACAAAAGCGTAAGTTGTTGTGGGGGCGTTATAAAATACCTGTTATGTTGGTCGTTTTGTCTATTATGTTTATTGGTATAAGACAATATCAAAAACAAAAAGAAATTGATAAAAAGGTCAAACAGTACGAGAAAACTTTGGCTGGTTACCAAGAATATCAACAACAAATCGCAAACTATCGCGACAGTTTACAGCGGACAAACAGGTAAAAATTACCGCCGATTTCGGCGGTTTTTGTTGCTTTTTTTATATGTTTTTTATAGTATGAAATCAAATATACAAGGAGATAACAAATGGGACATGATGATGTATATATTTATAATAAAAGATTTATAAAAGAAAAAGATGTTGATAAATATTTAGATAAAATTTGCGCAAGTAATGAAAAAATTTCACTTAAAAAAGCAATAATAATTTTAACAATTTGTTTTTCTTTGGCGGCGGCATTAGGTATTGGTTTTTATATGAAAAAAAATAGTAAAGAATCGTTAAAACCGGCAAAAACAGAAAAATATCAAACAAAAAATATAGACAACACGATGAATACAATCGCCTTTGGCAATGTATTGGCTCGCAACAGATAACACAAAAGGAAATACCAAATGAAAAAAACAACCGCAAAACATATATTTCCATCAGATTGGTCAAAGATATCAAATGAAGAAGCTGCAACACATATCAAATATTTATTGGAACATTACAAAGAATACAAGGTTGAATCATACGGCAAAGACAACGAAAATATAGAAATAGATGGTATTAAATTTTGGCCGATGTTTTTTAATGACAGATTTGGTGTTAAATGGTTTTTTGTAAATATGCAAAAATCATACAGTGAATTTGATGAAAAAATATACAACCTGATTCAACAGTTGATGGATGTTTGTTATGAAGAAGCAAAAATCCAAGCGCAAAATAAAAAAATCAAAGCAAAAAGACAAAAAATAATGATAACTTCTGTGATAGGTAGTTTTGTTGTTATCGTATTTTCTGGTATGGTTTATATGGTTCGCGATATACAAAAAACTGTGAAAGAATATCGTGATAAACAAACCAAAATTGAAAAAGCAGTTAAACAATATGAAAGAACTTTACCTTATTATAACGAATACAAACAAACACAACAACAAATCGCAAACTATCGCGATAGTTTAGAGCATGTAAGATAAAACACCGCCCATGTGGCGGTTTTTGTTTGACAAGGGGCCATGGTGTGTTATATTCCCTTTCAAACAAAGGATTTTATAGATGACACAAGAATTTACAAATACACAAATTATCGATACTGAATTTAATGAACAGGCGCGTCGCGCACTTAAACAAAGTGGTAATGCGGGCGGATTGGCAAGTGTTATTTACAGGGATTTGAAATTAGTTCGCCTTTATGATGCCAAAGGAAGCTATGTTTATGATTTTAATTTGGCCAAAGGGACAATAGCATACAAAACAGTAGAACGTTATGCAATGGACGAAGCAACCAAGAAAATGGTTAAAAGATTTATGATAAAAGATATGATGCCTCTTTTCGTTATGGGCGGATTAATTGTTGTTGTGTTTGTTGCTTTTGTTGTAAGTGGAATAGGTTCTAACAAGGCGCAAAAACAAACACCCACAGAAAAAAATATTGATGCCAAAACAATTGATACTAATAAATCAACATTGGTTATCGATAGTTTAGGGCGCGTAAGATAAAACAGGCATATGTAATGGTAAATTAAAACGGGGTCGCGGCCCCGTTTCTTTATCTTGTTTTTGTGTTTTGAATATTTCTTTGTATTGCGGCAAGTCGCATTTCCAAATGCTGTAATTCACGCGTTTGTTGTTCAAGACGCAATTCTTCTTGGCTTGTGTCGCCTGGGATTTCCAAACTTTCCAAATCATTTATGCGCGACATAGTTATTGATATATCGTCGTTCTTGGTGGCAATTTCAAATTTTATTCTTGATTCTTGTGCTTTGTATTTGCGAAGCATAGCAAAATCAATCGGTTGATTTGATCGTGTTAAATTTGGATGTTTGTTTATAACAGTATTTATTATCTGTTCGCGATAAGATTTTTTATTGAAATCTTGAATGTTTTGCGATGCGATAATATGTATGCACGTCCTTAGACAGCCCAACATTTTATAGTTAAAACATGGCTGTGGTTTTGAGTCTGGGGGCAAAGGTTGGGTATTTGTAATAGTGATATAACTTTTTTTGAAACGATTGGTTGTTTTAAAAGTATCGTCATATTTTATAGCCATATTGTAAAAATTTGATAAATACGATTTGATTTTTGATAAAATATGACAGGCTTTGTCGTCCTGTGATATTTCTTTGGTTATAAAAAAAGTCAAAGAATTTTTATTGTCAAACATAAAAGGTGAGGAATTACCAAATCTTTTTGGGTTATAAGACATTTCGTTCCAAATCGCATCGCATATTATATCTGTGGATAAATTGCCAATGTAAATAGATATAGGTTCTGTGCTTACATAACTTTTGTTCAGGTCGTACGGAGTCCATCCACCAAAATACTTTCTTGAAGTATTGTATTTTATAATTTGCTTTATGCGTTGTTCTTTGGTTAAGGACATAAAACCCACCTTTGGCTTTTTTTTATAAATATAATACATTATGTTATTTTGTCAACTGTAAAATTATATCCCAAAAAAATATTTGGCGGCCTGACCAATCGCAAAGCCAACCAATGAAACGCCAAGGCAGACTGTTAACATCTCATAAAAATGTCTATAAAATTGGTTTTGTCTGTAAAATGCAAGATTAAACAAGTAAATTATAAGTATAACCATTAAAAAAACTGATAAAAGTGCCAATATTCTGTTGTAAAATATAAAGAAAGGCAAAATCAAAAGCGCGCAAGTCATCATATATGCGCTGGCTGTATAAATCGCAGCGTGTATCGCGTGTATGTGATTGGTTGTCTTGACCGCCAAATAATTTGATGCGCCCATAGATAAACTGGCAGTGATGGACGAAATTATACAAGATAATATAATCACATCGCGGTCTGTAAAAGCAAGTCCAAGCCCGGCAATCAGGCCGGTCAAAGATACAATGGCGTCATGCATCCCAAGAATGATAGCACCGCGATAATCAAACTTGTTTTTCATAACCCATAAATACTATATTTGTCATATATTTTTCAATGCGAAAAAAATCGTATTTTTGTTGACAATATGTATTTTTGTGTAATAATAGACTTGTAAAACAAACAAATAAACAAACTCAATCGGTGGTTTTTCCTTGCATATACAAAAATATGTTTTATGATAAATCGGCGAGAGAGAGCAAACGAAAAGGCTAAGATATGAAAAAATTTGTTCTTTTTTCTTTGATTGCGTCATTGTTTTCAACTGTGGCAATCGCAGATATGTACCGTGAAACTGTTGATGGTTGCGACGAAGCAGAAATGCGTGCTGCGTTGGATCGTGCAACACGTGAAAATCGTGCGGTTATCACAATCGTTGAATGCGAAAATGGTGTTGTTCGCACAACAACAAAACCAAGAAATATTCCTGTTGAACCAGCGTTTGTCGCACCAGTACCTGTCGCCCCAGCATGCGGCTGTGCTACTTGTGGTTGCGCAACACAAGAAGAAGTTGTGAAACGCGAATATTTTGTTCGTGAAACAGTTCAACAATACAGACCTATTGTTCAATATGTTCCGGCTGGCACATACACACGTGTCAAACCAACATGCACACATGGTTGCTAAAAGATACAAACCCTGGGGCAAAACCCCAGGGTATTTCAAAATAATAAAACAAGATAAAACAAATATGAAAAATAAATCCCTTTTAAAGCAAAGGTTTAATGAAATGGCCAAAGTGGCTGTATTAATTGGTGGATCTGTTATCTCAAGTATCAGTTTAATGTTGGCAAGTGGTTTTTTGTTTGATAAAATGCACCTGTCTTGCAAATCGAGCAAGGTTGAAAAAGATGTGAATCATAAAGATACTGTATGTGCAAAGGTAAGTATGATTCAAGGTAAAGCAATGATTAGATAAAGGTTAAATGTTATGTCTGGTAAAATAAAATTTCAACATGATTGGTCAAATCTTAGTGATAAAGAAATCTTAAACAATATAGATTATTTACAAAAAAATTATAAAAAATACAAAATTGAAATGTTGCAAGACGATTATTTGTTTCTTGATAATGTTTTTATACATCGTGAAACAAAAAAAGTACAAGAAGGTTGCTGTGTGTTCGAACGCACTTTCTATACTGTGAATAACAAAACATATTATATCGGGCAAGACGTTGCAAATAAATTGGCGGACCTTTATGAAATCTGCGAATTTGAATTGATGCCAACGAAAGAAAAGTTGGGACTTTGGTGGGATTATAACAGGGTATGGGTTTCTACGGTTTTTATTGCGACTATGATTGCGGCTGGTGTAATTGTGAAAAAGTGTCATGATAAAAACAAGGTGCAAGAAAAACAAAAAATTGAACAACAGCAAAACAAGTCTGCGATTAAAACAATTAATTTCAAAGACTATGTGAATCAAAAAGTTCGTTAAATAAAACAAGAACCCCGCTGAATCAACAGCGGGGTTTTTACAACGCCCCGAACCACGGTGGTGGGACATTGCTGGTCTACAACTCAGGTCACCGTCGATATCAATCTTTGGGCCTGCCGTGTAAGTAGACGTTTGTATTATGATTTATTTTGATACTGTTTTCCACAGGTACGTATTCTTAAATGATTTTAGAATTTGTATCCAATAGAAAAGCCGGCAAAGTTAAAGCCTTCATTGGCAGCTGTAAAGTTGCCGTTTGAAAAATGTATGGTTGCGATTTCAAAATTCCAATTTTCTGAAAAGTTTTTTCCAATGAAAATTTTTTCTTCGAATACAAGGCGGCTTTCAACCCATCTGTCCATATGGTCGCGCATAAAAGGTCCAATGCCAAGTCCAAAATACCAACCGTTATATTGTAGTAATGCTGTATCCACAGAAATACCAACACCCCAAAAACTTAGGCCCTTGCTGGAATTATAGGCAAAGTTTTGTCCCATATTCAAATTCAATCGTGAATCAAGACGGAAAAACTGAATTGGTTGGCTGTATTGAAACATAACAAAAGTCTGGGGGCTGACGTCCCAAATGCCCGGTTGAATAAGTTTTAACAAAGATCCAGAACCAGTGCTTTGTGTTGCGTACATTGTGATAGAGTTAATTTTATCACCAAACATCACATTGTCTTGGGCCATCGCCGGCAATGCCGAAACAACCGATAAAACATAGATAAGTTTTTTCATCTTACTTTCCTTTGTTCGAATTATAGTATTTTTATTTTGCCTGTCTAATAAAATATTGCGGATTTTATGCCCAAAGGCTTATTTTTATTGTTTACAGAATCTATGAAACATGTTATAATTTATATCAAGTAAGGAAGTATTGTATAACACTGCCCAGATTTTCGGGCTTTGCATTGTACAATAAAAAACAGGAGATTTTCATGACGTTTCGTATAAATGCAAATTCTTGTAAAAATGCGATGGGGACTGTATTTTTATTAGCAGCCGCGTTTTTTGTTTGTTCTACTTTGGTTTCAATGCGTTCTGTGTTTGCTGACCCGGTTGTTAATCCAAACCTGTCAACCCAGAAATCTGGCCGTCAAAGCCCGCGCGCGAATACAAATTCTACTTCGCGTTCAACTGTGGCACGTTCTACTGCTTCGCGGACAACATCACAACCGGCATCAAGAACAACTGCGTCACGCGGAACTGTCGCAAATCGCAGTGTGACACAACGTTCAACAACGCCAACGCGTTCAACAAATACAACATCTCGTACTGTGACGGCGCGTGGTAATACCGCAAACCGCACGACAAGCAATCGTGCTGTGCGTGCACGTACGGCAACGACTTCACGTGTAAGCGCGACTGGTAATGTGATGTCGGCTTCGCGTGCGTCAACTGGCACAACATATTCTTATTTGGCAAGTAAGTTGTACACAGGTTCTTATTCAAATATTATTGATTCAACCACAGGTTTGATTTCTGCGGATGCTTATTCAAACTGTATGGAATCATACTATACATGTATGGATGAAATCTGCACAGCAAGAAGTGATACTAAGGGTCGTTGTTCTTGCGCTGGTCGTGCAACCAATTTCTTAGAAGCCGAAGAACAATTAGAAGCGGCAAACGAAGAATTGATTAAATTGTCTGGACAATTGTCTTTGTTGATTGCAACCAAGGGTAAGGGTAAAGATTTAGAAGCGGCGTTTTCTTTGACTGATGCTGAAAAAGTTATGAACTGTGTTTCTTATAAAGAAGCGTCAGATAAGCAAGAATGGTGTGATTCGCATCCAACATTTAATGCAGACGGCAGTGTCGCCAGTTGTGGTATGCCATCGTACTGCAGTGAATCTGGCAACAGTTTCGGCTTTAATATCGCCAACATTGACGGTTCTTCATCTGATATTTTGGCCCAGTTGAAATCTTGGGCTGATGCCAAAGATTTGGCAAAACAATATACAACTGATAACAATGATGCTTTGTTAACAAGTTATAACTATATTGCCAAGATTGTTAATAATTCAACTGTGTCTTATGATACAGATGAATCGTCTATTGACACATTGGCAAATAAGTGGGGTTATAAACTTTTTGAATACGCACACAACAATGTTTGCGGCCGTATTTTGGATTCTTGCTTTAACGGAATATATGAGGCTTGTGGTACGCCTGTATCAGTCACAGATTCCGATGGTAAAACACATTCCAAATGTGCTAATGGTTCTGTATCGTCTTGTCCATTTAATTACAACAGTTATATTTCTGTGGTGACAACTGGCGACAAGGCTGGTGATGTCAAATTAAACGAACGTGGATCAAGTAATGCTTCGGCTTCGTCATCCGCGTCTTGTTTTGGTTATACAACAACGACTACAACTGCTTCTGGAACACGTGCTGTTTCGGCATCGTCTGATCCATATTATTCTTTGCGTGGACCAGTTGCTGATGCGCGTCGTTCAATCATGCAAAAATATTTGTTGGATGCAAATGCCGCTTGTGATACATATGGCGCGGCTTTGAAACAGACAGCACAAAATATCAATTATCAAAAGATTGCTGCGGAACAGGCGGTTCAACAAAAGCGTCTTGAATTCAAACAAGAAGCAGATTCCAAGGCTTTGTCTGATGCGACAATCGCGGCATCGAATTTTGATGAATGTTTGTCTGAATTGTTGGATTGTTATGAAACACAATCTGATAACACAACTTCAAGTGGGGCAAAATGGACCGAAGCGCGCGTGAAAACATACTGCGCCCAAATATCCCAGGTTCCACATTGCTATGAAACAATGATATGTAATCCATCAACTGCGCAATTCCATGCGGTCATCGATTTGCCTGATAACACGAATTGCTTTAACAGCCAAGATTACACACAAAATACTTGCCGCAATGTTGTCACAATCAGCGAAATTTTGTACAGCGCATCTGCGACATACGGCAACATAGACCCAGAAAGATATGGCAGTTCGATTGGTATGCGTGAACAATGCTTGCTTGACGCGGGTGTGAACAGTATTCGTACATGGACTGCGGATTCTGTGACGAACGTTGCTTGTACAATGGCGGAAGTACGCGCGCTTGATTCAAATGCAAGTGCTGGGTACAAGGCGGATTCTTCATCTACAACATGTCAATATATTACAAAGTGCAACAGTGGTTATACTTTAAGTAATAATACATGTGTTTCTTCGTCCACAGATTGTACAAACGAGATTAATGGTGCGTCATCTGCGGTAAGAACGCTGGAAAACGGTGTATGGAGTGCATGCACACTTCAAACATGCAAGGCTAACTATATAAAGTCTGGCAACGCATGTGTTGCTGATACTATTCAATGTTCCCAGGCGGCTTTGAATGCCGGTAATGCTGCGGCTGGAACACAGACTTGGAACGGTTCTGCTTGGACTGCTTGTGAATTTAGCGCGTGCGTATCTGGATACGTTTTGGTTGACGGCGCGTGCGTTGAAGAATAAAAAAATAGTTCGAATAAAAATCCCCCGTTCGGGGGATTTTTTATTGTTGATTTGTGGCGCAAAGCAAAGTAATCATCAAACTTCTTCTTTACAGAAAAATTTTTTTATGATAAAATTATGTAAAAGAGAGATGAAATCGTTATCGCGTATTTTAACCGTGTGCCTGTGTTGCGTGCCTGTATTTGGTGCGAATTCTTCGCCTGTGGCAACGACATCTGGTTCGAATTTAACGGCTTATAATCCAAGTAATGTCAATAATAACCAATGGGCGATGATTTCTAATGCGCGTTATGACGGTTCCGGATCGGCCAAGGTGGATTTTGGGAATTGTAACGCGCTTATTTTGCGTTGCGCGCAACCAAAATGTGGAAATGGTGGATGTGTGGATGCTAATGTTGCCGGCGCGATAGTTTCGGGCTGTATTAAGGCTAATGATAAATGCAAACAATATGGCGATGATTTGGCAAATTATATGACGGCGCAATTGGTCGCAAATTCAAATGCGAAAATAAACGAACAAAAGGCTGCACAGGAACAGGCCCGTATCCAGGCGGAGGCTCAGGCGGCTGCCGCATCTGCGCAAAGCGAACAGATTTCACAAATGCAAAATCAAATGTACCAAATGCAACAGCAAATGGCACAGCAACAAGCGGAAAGCGCGGCTGCTTTGCAAGAAGCATTGGCGCAACAACAGGCGCAATCTGCGGCTGCGATTGAAAATATGAGGAACGCGGCAACTGATGCTGCAAAACAAACCGAAGCCGGCGTAAGTGCATATCAGCAAGAGGCTATTGCCCGCGGTATCAGCCAGGATGTTTTAACCCGTCAACAAATCACAGGCCAAATCCAGACAGAGATAGAAGACGCCGAAGTGTCTTTGACTGCGATGAAAAAGTCGATGCAAAATTCGTTCAATTATGCGGGCTGTGATGCGCGGGGTAATAATTGTACTGGACCGCGTCGTATTAAAAAGTGGCGCGAATTGGCATCTGGTTTTATCACGCCGTATGATACTACGATTGACAAGATTTATGATGCTTTGGACACGGCAAGGATGGTTGGTGTCGATTTAACCCAGATTTATGCTATGTTGGACGATTCTTGTAATTCTTGGTCGCAATATTTATGCCCCGCGGTTGGTAATAATCATTATATTACATACGGATATACGAAAAATGGTGAATATATTCAAGATTCACCACGTGTTTGTAAGAGTGATTTAACTACTATTCTTGATGAAAATACTTGGAAACAATGTCGTCCTTGCACTTGGTTGAAACCGGTGACTGAATCAGATGAAATTTATGCCGGTTGGATTGAAACAGAAAACGAAGCAAAAGAACAACAACGTGTCGTGGCCTGTTCTTCAAGTGCTTTGGACACGAACAGTCTTTTTGCCCGTCGCGCAAGACAAAAGAAAGGCAAAGGCATTGTTGATATTGACCTTTTGGAGAAATGGATAACACAAACCGAGCCTAATAAAGTGTCAGATACTACAAGTCATCCACGTCCACAAGATTATTGTGCTGTTAGTGATGTTAGTACACTTGAATCTTTGTCTTTAAGTAAAAAAGTCGATACATCAAAAAATTCTAACTATAATAACCTGACATTTTGTGTGGATCAAAATGGTGCTGCTTTTAAAAAGACTGATGGTCCAGATGATTGTCCTTATATAAACCCTGTGTTTGCGATTTGTGATACGCATCCGTATAATGCAGGCAAAGATGCGACATGGACGCAAGGGTCGATAAATTCTTCGGAACAAGAAGAAATGAATCGTATAATCAGCCTTAAAATCACAGTTGTTTCCCAGCAAATGTACAAACAATACGAATACCTTAATGCTACATTGCGTAAATTAAAGACCCAGTTGCAAAAGGCTGTGTTGACTACTAATTTAGAGGCGGCCGGTGCCAACAGCGAAGATTCAGACAAAGGTTCGTCGGGTTCGAATAGAAATTCACAATATCGCGATTGTTCTGGTAAAACTATGCAGGGAACGCTTGATTGCTTGCGCGAAAATTACAGCAGTTTGGCCGCCCAAATTAACAGCAAGAAATGTACAAGGGCTGAAAAAGACCAATTAAAGAAAGATACCGCGGTGTTTAACTCTATTCTTAAAGGCGAAAAAGAAGTAGAATGCGACCTTTCTACATCGGGGATTGAAGCATGCAAGACCTGTTTAACAAATTATAACGGTGGTTTGATAAACCTTGACCGGGAAATTGCCAATGATGAAGCCAACCGTCGTGGCGGTTATCGTTAATAATTCATTTTGTATAAAAATTTCAACAAAAACATTGACTTTTGGTATTTTGTATGTAGAATTTGTATAAAATTTTGTGCACAACGAAATTTTGACACGAATAACATATAAACAAAAGAGAAAGTATAATGGCTACATTTGCAATCTTTCAAACTGGTGGAAAACAGTATCGTGTACAAGAGGGCGATATTGTAAAGGTTGAAAAACTGAATGCCACTGGTTCGGTCGAATTTGACCAGGTTTTAATGGTTGGCGACAAAGTTGGTACACCTTTTATCAATGGTGCCAAAATCGTTGCTGATGTAATCGAACAAAAACGTGATGACAAAGTTTTGGTGTTCAAGAAAAAACGTCGTCAAAACTATCGCAGAACTGCCGGTCATCGTCAGTACATCACTGTTTTGAAAATTAAATCAATCAAGGCCTAACGGACCCGTAAGCGAAGGAGTTTAATTATGGCACATAAGAAAGCTGGTTCAGCATCAACAAACGGACGCGATTCAGCCGGACGCAGATTGGGTGTAAAGAAAAGTGGCGGCAGCCATGTTATCCCAGGTAATATCATCATTCGTCAACGTGGAACTGCTGTGCATCCTGGATTGAATGTTGGTATGGGCAAAGATCATACATTGTTTGCGAAAATCGCTGGTATTGTTTCGTTCAAACGTGGCAATGGCGACCGCAAAACTGTATCTGTTGTTCCAGACAGCGAACCAAAGAAATAAAAAACACCGCCCGTTTGGGCGGTTTTTTCATAATCTTTTATTAAAAACAAACAAAAAAGAATTTTTTTCTTTGTTTTGTGTTTTCTTTATGATAAAATATGTCCTGTCAAAGAGATTTTTCTTTGATGAGGTGTGAGAACCTGAATCAGACGCGTCTTTGGATATAGACGTTAAACAATCTCCAACACGTCATGGTTGGAGGGCGACCGAATAGCAAATAGGCGCACAATTTCGTTTGAATTGTTCTCAACCTCCAACCGCCCGATTTTTTTCAGGCGGTTTGTCATTTGGAAAAAGAGGGAAGACATGAAAAAAATATTTTTGCTTTGTGCCCCAGCCATGTTATTAACAACACCGTCAATCGCGACCCCCGACATCGCCGCGAACGCGAGTTCGGCATCATGCGTTGAACCAACATTGCATCAATATACAGGAACAGCAAATTTGCAGGCGGGTTGGGAGGCGAATCATATAACACTAAGTTGGTACAACGGCGACCAACAAATAACCCCAACTAATAATGCGGCCACGGCATGTGATTATAATGGTGGCTTAACAATACCGTCCAATCAACCGACAAAAACAGGCTATACATTTAAGGGGTGAAAAATCCGCACCGCATCATCGTCGTCGCAACAATGTTTTAATAATTACGGTGGTGGTTTGTCCGTCAGCCTTGCCGAGGAAGATCCAGATATGTATGATTATTGGTCTCTTAGTAGCGATACATTCTCTTCTGGGATTTTTGCATCAGGATATTTTACAGCACCAGGGCAGTGGGCGGCTATATTAAGTTATGGTACAATTAGAGGTATAGCAAGTTGTAATGATACCGTGCCATCTGGTTATGTATCAATTATGTCAGCAGAAGCTGCTTTGGAAGAACAATTTTATAATGGGAGTTTGTCTGAAGAAGAAGCAATGTCGCAATATCAAGCGTTAGAAGAATCATTGTTTGAATATATGGGGAGTTGCGATGTTGTGCGCCCAAGCAACACATTCAGCAGTAGTAGTAGTGGTCGATATTGTTGGTGCAAAATAACAGATTATACTCCAACAGGTGGTAATCAATACACATTCCAATCTTCTTCATGGGTGTTTATATACGATATGTTTACCGAAAGTGGTTGTGCTGAAGGTTGCGCAAGCTATTGCCTGTCACCTATGTATACTGGCCAGTGGGGTCATATGTTAGGGACTGTCGGCAATTAATAAAAAATATATTGATTATAAAAAAGTTCGCATGCGCGGACTTTTTTATTTTGAAACCTTAAATAGTCTTTTTTTTATGCTCTTTTTGTGATATAATATTAGGTGAGAGATGAAAAGATTTTTGTTAAATTTTTTCTTAGGTGTTTTGTGTACCGCAACTATGTCTGCGGCAAATGCTGATATATCACGCGCAATTCCAACAAAAAATAATAATGAAAATGCCCAAGAAGAAAAGTCGAATTCTACCGTTTCTGCGTCTGTTAATCGTTCAACAGTATCTCGTAATGTTTCGCGCACCAAGGCCAGTGATACATCATCAACAAAAAATACAATTTCACGTTCTGTGAACACGCGCAAGGTTGGTAATCGAACGACTTTAAGTGATGCGGTAAATACTGTCGGGCGCAGTGCAAGAACCGAAGCGGCAAGTATAAATAATAATCCTGCTTTGCGTCGCGCAGGGGTGATTTTACGTGCCTCTACTGCCGAAGTTGGTGGTCGCGCAACCATTGGAAATACTGATGTTCAAACAGGTTCTAATATCGACGAACAGGTGCGCGGTATTCAATCACGTGTTTCTGTATTCGGTGGAAATAAACAAAAAACTGTGACTGCGGAATCTTTGTCTGCGGCCAAAGATGTGTTGGAAAAAACTTCGGATTTGAATAACACTTGCCAACAGCAATACAACGAATGTATGGATCAATTCTGTGCTGTGGTTGACAGTAATCAAAAAAGATGTTCTTGTTCTGCCAATTTGGCAAAGTATGCAAGCGCACAACAGGCAGTAGAAGACGCGAATACTGAATTAAACGATGTCGCCCAACAAATTCGTTATGTTGGTTTGTCGGCCGATGAAATTCGTGCGATTATGTCCGCGACTGAGGCTGAATTAGAAATGAACAAAACCAAAGATAATACAAAAACGCGTTCTATATTGGACGATATCGCTGATATGATTAAAGACCCGACTGCGTCTACGACTTTGTATACTTCATCCAATGATTCTTTGCTGGATTTAGATTTGGATTTTTCATCTGATTCCGCTGATATGTTCAGTTTGGATTTGTTTAATGGTTCGTCATCCGATATTTCTGCGAAACGTGGAACAGCACTTTATAACGAAGCAAAAAAACGTTGCAAGACAGTATTAAATCGCTGTAAAGATGCCGGCGGTACTGAAAGCCAAATTTCTGGAAATTATGATTTGGCAATCGCAAAGGATTGTATTGCATATGAACAAGGTTTGGAAAAATTAAATCAAACACTTAAAAACAATGTGCGCAGCGCAAATTTAATGTTGCAGAAAGCACGTTTGGCTGTTTTACAGAATAAAAACGAATATGATGCACGTGGATGTATTGGTGCGCTGGAAAAATGTATGCTGGACGATATGGTCTGTGGCGAAGATTATGTGAAATGTCTTGACCCGACCAAGATTTATATCGATGAAAACGGCAGTGTTGTTTTGGGCCGCAATCTTGGCAATATAACAAATATGATGTCGGCATATGATAATACAAAAATCAATGCTGAATTTATTAAAAACAGTGTTTCCGGTACAGATTGTTTTACTGATGGTTCTTGCATTGTGAAATATTTGATGGATAAAATTGGAACAGGGCAATCTGTCAAAGACGGCGGACTTTGCAGACCTGTGCTTGATAAATGTCAATATTACACATATGAAAAGACAGGTAAGACATCGACATATAAACCATATAACGAAGTTGTTGTGAACTATATCCAACGTGCAATGGTGAATATCAAGGCTGCCCAGTCTAAGGTTATTTCTGATTACGCTTCATCATGTTTGGCAGATGTTGAAAATTGTTATAACCAACAAAATACACAAATATCTTCATGGACGACTGTCGCCAATGTTGATAATATTTATCGTGTTATGAAAGGTACATGCTATAACGTTGCTTTGACTTGTGGGTACGCTGTGTTTGCCTATGATGCCCAGATGGGTGAAGATATGGAAACTATCAGTGCTGATACAAGTTTAAGCGCGACACAAAAAGACCAAAAGCAAAAAGATTTGTTGATATATGGTATATCTGAAATGTTCTATCAATCTTTGCTTTGCCCTGATAATTCTTATTTCAGTGGTGTTAACAAGGCTGATGCCGAAGCCGCAGATAAATATTCTTATGTTAATGATAGATGCAGATGTAATGATGGGTATTATGCGTATGCTTCTTCGTGCGTTAGTGTATGCCCAGATGAAAATATGGTTATGTATAATGGCGCATGCCAAGATGCTTGCCCGGCAGATATGTTAACTTATAACAATACTTGTTGGGAACAATGCCCAGATGGCACGGTAGAGATGGCCGATACACATACATGTGAATAATATTTGATTAATCTTCTTTTAATAACTTGTCCATAAACTGGTTATGAATTTCAAGTTCTTTGGCAGGAATTTCAAAAGTGCGATGTGGAAAATCGCCGCCTATCTTTGGGGTTTTCAAAAAAGCCTCATGCTGTTTATGCATTAATTCGTGTATATCTATGGCCGGGGCGGTGTTTTCCAGTTCAAGATACACGTGCGCCAAAATTTCTGCGTCGATTAAGGCACCATGTGCCTCTGCACGGGCGGTCAAAGATACGCCAAACCATTTTGCCAATGCATCCAAAGTATAAGCCTTGGGGCCATATACGCGATTGCGCGCTATAACAATGGAATCAAGCATTTGTGAACGTGGAATCGGTTTAAGATGCAACTTTTCCAATTCGTAATTTATAAAAGGAAAGTCAAAGTCCAATCCATTGTGCGCGACGACCACAGAATCCCCGATGAATTCAAGAAATTTTGGCGCGACAACAGCCATCACAGGTTTGTCTTCCAAAAAGGCATTAGAGATTTTATGGACCATATATGTTTCTGGTGGAATTATTTTGCCTTCTGGATTAATATATTCGTGGAAAGTGTTATCGGTTAATTTGCCGTCAACCAATTCAACAGCACCAATTTCAATACAGCGGTCGCCCCGCATGTATTCAAAGCCTGTCGTTTCTATGTCAAAGCAAATTATACGTGCCATACACCAATCCTTAGATTTTTATCATTAATAAAATGATTGTATAGAAAACTTTTATAAATTACAATATGGAAAATTGAAAAAATGCCTTTGGATTATATGGAAAATTTGAACGCAGAACAAAGATTGGCTGTCACGACGCTTGATGGCCCTTTGTTGGTGTTATCGGGCGCAGGGACGGGAAAAACGCGCGTATTAACATCACGCGTTGCACATATATTATCAAGTGGCTTTGCGCGGCCATGGGAAATATTGTCTTTAACTTTTACTAACAAGGCTGCGAACGAAATGCGGACCCGTGTTGCTGAATACGAAGAAATATCGCATTTGTGTAATGATTTATGGATGGGAACTTTCCATTCTATATGTTTACGTATCTTACGTTATAATTCGGCTTTGGTCGGCCTTAGACACGATTTTTTAATCTATGGCGAAGATGATCAAAGGGCTGTATTAAAACATGTGATAACTAATCTTGGGCTTAATACCAAAGAATATAATCCAGGTGATTGGGTTGATAATATATCTAATATCAAAGACAAAGGTATCACAGATTTTAGCAAGATGAATTTATCAAATACTGCGCAAAAAATATTGTGTGCGTATAACGCAGAACTTAATCGCATGGGCGCGATTGATTTTGGTGATATTATATTGTACGTGTTGCGTTTGTTCGAAGAAAATATAGAAGTTTTACATAAATATCAAAACCAGTTCAAATATATATTGGTGGACGAATTCCAAGATACTAATGCTGCGCAAATGATGTTTTTGAAAATGTTGACGCGTGATAAAGATAATCCAAATATTTGCTGTGTGGGTGATGATGACCAATCTATTTATTCTTGGCGTGGCGCTGAAATAAAAAACATTTTGGAATTTGAAAAAACATATCCTGGGGCGAAAATAATTCGTTTGGAAATTAATTACAGAAGTACTGCGAATATACTTGGCGCTGCTAATTCAGTTATAAAAAATAATATGGGACGGCTTGGCAAAGATTTGCGCGCTGCGCCTGGGGTTGCATCAGGCGAACCTGTATATGTGTTTGGTTTGCCATCAGATTGGGCCGAAGCGCACTTTGTCACAGATATAATTTTGAAAAACGCGAATAATAATTTTTCTAATTATGCTGTATTAATTCGCGCTGGATCTTTGTCCAGAACTTTCGAAGAAGAATTTACAGCACGTGGCGTGCCTTATAAATTGGTTGGCGCAACAAAGTTTTATGACAGGGCTGAAATACGCGATGCGATTGCGTACATAAGGTTATTGGTTTATCCATTTGATGATATTTCTTTTGAAAGAATTATATCAAAGCCGCGGCGTGGATTCGGCGATGGTACAATTTCAAAATTACGTGAAACCGGGAAACCATTAATGGAATCTTTGCGTTTATCAAAATTATCTGCCAAACAAGAAACCGCGGCGGCTGAATTTTTAAGTACTTTTGATTTTGATTGGCAAAATATGCCACCAAAAGAAGCAGCCCAGCAATTATTAGACCGCACAGGCTATATCAAAATGTGGCGCGAATCCAAAGATGTGGATGCCGAGGAAAGATTAAACAGACTTCGTGAATTGATAAATGATGTTATCGCAAAATATGATACCATGGCAGAATTTTTGGAACATGCCGCGTTAATGATGACTGATGATAATGACAACGAAATAGAAAGCAAAAATGTGGTCAGCATTATGACAATTCATGCGGCCAAAGGTTTGGAATTTAATACTGTTTTTTTGCCAGGTTGGGAAGAAGGTATTTTCCCAAATGAAAATAAAAACGATGGCGATATGGAAGAAGAAAGACGCCTTGCTTATGTTGCTATTACGCGGGCGCGTGTTCGTGTGATAATTACATACGCAAATGTGCGAACTATGTTTGGACAAAGATTGTATCAAAATAAATCAAGGTTTGTTGGTGAAATAGATAAAAGATTTTTGAATAATGATTATGCTGATGAAAGGGCAAATCGTCCAAGATATGAAACATATAAAAAACGTGAAAGACACGAAAAACGCACTGTGCCAGAACGCAAAGAATCTTTTATTGGAAAAATGATTTCACATCAAGAATTTGGGGTTGGGGTTATAATATCGCAAAGTGAAAAAACTTTTGATGTGGCGTTTAAGAATTTCGGTATTAAAAAAGTAATGCGCGAATTTGTAAAATTTATATAAATTATTTTTTCTTTAACCAGTCTTGATAAAATTTTCCACCTATGTTTTTAACATTGCCCCATAATTTTTTGGTATGGTCTTGTAATAATTCGCCAAAAGAATTATCGACACTGCCGCCAACTTTCTTGGCCAATTCATCAGCCCTGTTCGCAAGGTATAATACAAGGCATCCGCAAAGCACAGTTATCATCGCGGACCCAAGCATATATGCAGAAGAATTATTTGTTGTTGGTATTATGTATTCAAGTAATGAAGCACATATTGCGATTATTATTGCTAAAGATACAAAATAAATTGCTGCGTTAATGAATACAGAAAAAACTTCGGATAATTTCTTTGTGTTAAACACAGATAAAAATCCATTTAATATTTGTCCTACATAAGTTTTGTCTGATGATCCAGGTAAAGATTCTGCTAATGCTGTAAACGGCAACATTAACAATGTTAAAAACAAATCAGCAACAACGCCAAGTGTCATAAAAGCATATTTGAAAATACATTTTATAAACAAGTATATACAAATTACGCCCATAACTATTGCTGTGGCGCTGTGTCCAAAACCCCATTTGAACCATTGAAAGGCAGTGCCTGTTGCGTGATAAAAATATACTGATAATCTGCCTGGCAAACACATAATATTTGCTGCTGTATCAGGGTCGACCAATAATTGTGCTGTGTTATTGTTTGCCATATTGCTTGCCGCGTTCGCATTAACAAATCTGTGTATTGCGGCGCAAGTATCAGGAATTTGCGTGTTATATGTTTGTGCAACTGCATCCAAAATAAAGTTAGAAATATATGTGCCAAGTGCCAAAATTGGTGAAATTATCATTGTGAATAATTTTGCCGGTCCATAATTCAAAATTAAAACCCATGCGACGATAATAATACCCTTTTTAAACACATCATAAAACACTGTTTTATAATCAGTAGATTCGCGAATCATTTTGTATGCTTCGACTGCAATCCATAAAGCATACATTATGAACAAGAACATAATCGTAAAGCGAACCAAAGATATTTGTAAAACATAGTCAATAGAAGACAGTGCTTTCATAAACATTAAACCAAGTCTAACTTCTATTGGAACGAAATTAGGTGAATTCAAATTTGCTGAAAAGCCACGTTGAAATTCATCGGCGTCGTTATACATATTTTGCGTAAGGTTGCCAAGGTTTTCATTATTCAACCAATTTCCGTATTCGCTAACTTCGGCCTGGGGCATATTTGTTTCAGCCAATACAGGTGCGCACAAAACACATGCGCATAAAATGCAAATAAATAATTTAGATAATAATTTTAATATTCGCATTTGTTATCCTTGTTTGAATTTATCGCGGACCGCGTTAAATATTTTTCCTGGGGCTTCATAAGTTGTTTTACCAACATCTTTTATCCATTGGCCGTAATTGAATTTTTCTTTGCCTTCTTTGTTCATGTTAAGCATTGCATCAACCTTGGGCGATACAATCCAAAAGTACAAAAAGCATACGCCAATCATAAACAGCATGAAATCAAATCCATCTTTCATAAAATCAAAAGCATTTGGATATCTTGCCTCTACCATGCTTTTTTGTGTGTTAAAGCACGCAAGAAATTTATCTTTGTCCACAACACCATCAACCAAAGATACTTGTTCGCATGTTGTGAATACACTTATCACAGACATAGTTTGTGCGTCTTGATTTGTTGGTGTTATTTGGCCAAGTAATGGCGGCAATATAGATGTAAAACCATCGGCTGGTTTTGGATAAAATGTATCCGCAGCAAAATAAACAATCGCGTAAATAATTGTTATTTTAAGACTGATTTTCAAAATGCTTAACGCAGAATTGACAAGCATATCTATGGCAGAACCCATAACCTTTTTTGCCAAAGACCAAACTTGTTCGAATGCTGCCGCCGCAATCATAAACGGCATAAATATAATTATGAAAATCAATTTGAATATTACATTTAAAACCTGGAAAACCAAATCAAAACCAATAACCAGGAACATAATAACCAAGAAAAGTCCGGCCAGCCAAGTAAACAACCCAGCGCCCAACCCAAGCCAAGCATAGTTCATCAACGCGAATCCGCCGCCGGCCCCTGCCAACATTACTGTATTAAGGTTGCCCATAACGCACATAAATGGTCGTAATACAGGATCCAAGATATTTGTGTTCGCAGTGCTGACAATCATATCACAACTGCCGCCACTTATAACACCAGTGGCCGCCATTGATAAAGCAGAACCAAGATACATTACAGGTGTTACAATTATGTTTGTGATAACACGCAAAACATCTGTGCCAGCCCAATTTATAGCCCCGATTAAAGCGCCAGCAATCATAACGCGAACGCCTGTTTTCCAGACTTTGTCGAACCATTTTTTGAAATCAAGTTTTGGTTCGTTGCCACTTAAATTTTGGACGTCTTTTGAAGTTGCTTGTTCCCTTATATAAGACACAGAATGAAACACGATAAATATGCCATATCCAATCGCCATAAGTATCCATAAATTACGAACAATTCCGTTCCAAAACATTTCTGTGGCATTACCCAACACATCAAAAAGTTTTTCGATATATACACATAAAAAACAACCATTCACAGATGTTATATCGCCATCATTACTAATCTGTTTCATAAAATTATCAATGCTTGTATAAGACAAAGAAGCACCGCCAATAGAATGACTTAAATACCAAATACCAACCCCAAGCGCGATTGCGCCAAGTAATATTTGTATCCCTTTTTCAATAAGCCATTTTTTTACCATAATTCCTTCTTTACTTTGTTCCGCCTTGTGCCTTGGCTGCTTCTGGATTTATAACATTTTTAGCAAGTGTTTTCACTTCATTGGCAACCAGATTAGTTAACTTTAAAACATTTTCACCCATTTCTTTGGATAAACTATCTTCTTGTTTTACGCCAAACGCATCAAGTATTTTTTTTGTCACGTTTGGAATTTGGTCCGCGATGTAATTAATTACATAAACCAAAACTATTGTTCCAGCAACAGTTATTTCCATCGCAGTTGAATTATCTAAATCAAAATTAAACAAAGATTCAGATGAATTTTGAATAGAATTTGGATCAATATTACTGTCGCGCAAAAAGCCACCTATGATCATCATAATAATTGTATAAGTCAATATTGTTGCTGCCACAGATATTATAGCATTAACCAACTTTTTAATTTGCCCACTACCCAAATCACTGCCAAGTTTTTTCATCCAACCTGGTGCGCTGGATGCGTCTTTGAATATAAAGAACACAAGTGATAATGGGAAAAAGAACGCGAACATGGCCATCGCCAAAATTATGTCCATAAAGCAAAACGAATATTTGATAAATAACTTTCCAAAATTATAAGTCAAAAATAATCCGATAAAGAAAACAATAATATGCCTAATCAAAGCGCCAATCCCAAAGCGAAGACCAGTCAAAGAAAAAGCAGCATCCATAATTCCAACACCGATTTTTATATAAACTTGGAAATTGGATACGCTTGCTTCAAGAATTTTGATTATTGTGTCGCGTAATTCAGGATTAAAAAAACCGTCATTAGTCAAAGCAATAGCATTATCGTATGTTGGTACAACATAATCAGACGGCAACATAGTTCTTGAAAATTGGTATGTGATTTCAGCTGCTGGTTCAAAAATAACAGTAGATATAAAACGTGGCACAAGTAAACCGGCACTTAACAAAGCCAACGCAAGCAAAGATTTTATAATAACTGGCTTTACACTTTTTTGGAAAAATGGGTCGCTGCCACCTTGCTTTATATTTTGCCACACAGCGTTCAAGATATAAAACGACAATAACACGATAAATATAACAACGCTGATTATGGTAAGCCTTTCATAAGCCGCCGCCGCAGTGTTTGAAATAATTGCGAACAATTTGTCGAATATTGGACAAGTCCAACATTGGGCAGCGTCATCAATCAAAGTGTTTGCCAATTCTTGCATGTTATTTCTTGCCTGCTACTTTTTTTACTGTGTCCACAATATTTTTAACTTTGCCTGGTGCGGCCTTTGCCATGCCCCATGCTGTTTTTCCTGATTTAATTACATCGTTATAGAGTGTTGGTTTAACACCACTGTACATATCCAATCTTTCCCTTGTTAATTTGAAAATATTTTGCATCAAAAAGAAAGTTAGAATTGAAGATAGCCATAACATAAAATGACTGCCAAAATTCATACCTGTATTCGTAATAGATGGAAAGTTCGTAGAAGCAATTCCATTTGACGCGACGTTAAACGCCGATGAAGACCAATTAAATATCGCACGCACCACAGCGACATTTATACATAAAATAAAAGCACACGCTATCATAGTTATAATTAACTTTTTCAAAGAATCTATGATTTGACTGAAAGGTGGCAAAATATCAAACCATTTATCAGACTTACGTGCGACCCATGACAAGACATTAAATGGATACATAATCAGCGATAAACAAAAATCAAATATAGCCTGGATAATCAGCAGTGCCATAAATAAATTCGAAGCAACAAAAGCAGAAATTAACAAAAGCCCTGTGATAACATTCAGGAAATTTTCGCCGCCATGTGGAATAAGAGTTAATAACCCACGTAATCCTGTTTTAAGGAAATTAAAACCATATTTTATGATGCGGTTGTTTTCATAAGAAATTACATGGACTGGGCGAACCAAAAAATCACAGCCGCGTTTTGAAATCCAACCTTCAGTAGAAATAGATTCTGGGCATTCAGGGACAGATATTGTATTACTTGTCACACCGGAAAAAGATAAAACTTTTTCAGTATAAATTGAACCGAATTCCAAGAAAGGATTTACAAGCCATTCTGTCACATACACTGGCTTGATTTGTAATAAAACAACAATCGCGATGATTGCGCGTACGCATGGTTTGCCGACATTTTCGGCAACCGACCAACCTGTTGCTTTGCCAGACCACATATCACCGCCATCAGAAAAGCCGAAAAAGCCAAGCCAATCTTTTGGAAAATACATTTTTACAAGGTAAAGCCCAATATAAAAGGCCAAGAAAAAATATATCAGTATGTAAATCAGTCCTGTACCATTGCCAACGAAAAAATTATACAGTGAAGTTGCAATATTCATCATCTGTTCCAAAACAAGTGGTACAAATCCAGAAAGATTAAATGCCCCCAAGACACCATTACCCAAATCAATAGCGTGTGCATTTTGGGATAAAAAAGAGCATAATAAACAAAGCACAAAAGGCAGTTTTGCGCGATTAATTGCGTTGAATAAATGTGCTTTTAATTTATGCATTCTCTCTTTATTATTTTTAATAATTGAATTATATCACATTTATAATATTTTATGGTATAATAAAAAGTATGAAAGCGCTAAAAAAATTTTGGTTAATGTTTGTTGCTGCGATGCCATTATCGGCAAGTGCACTTCATCCATTGGTTATTGGTGGTATTGCGGCCGGTGTTGGAATTTTGGGCGCATCAATATGGCGCAGTATTTCACCGGTTAATGTTCAACAGGCTTACCAGTTTTTGTCTTCGTGTTGGACGTGCCAAATGTTTTCAGATATAATGTTGACGATGTCTAATTTGTTGCCCGGGATATATAAGTCTTTGGGAACAGTCATAATACCTATGTCTGCATCTTTGTTGGCTGTGTTTATCGCGTGGCGTTTGTTTTCTGGATTTTTCAATAACAAGTTAGAAGACGCATCAAAAATTATGGGTAATTTTGGAACATATGCGGTAAGATTGACTGTGTTAATCGGTCTTTTGTTAATACCATTGCCACGAATGATAACCAATGTTTTAATCCAACCGGCGGTCACAATCGGCACATCATTGGATTATGTAATTTCAAACAAAGATACTTTTTCAGAATGTATGGTCGCAACAGCCATTGTTGACCCGACAACGGGTTCTGCGAATGCATCGAATTATGGTGCTTTTTCGCCACACTTGCGGCATCAGTTGGCATGCGAAGTTGCCAATATTCATCAAATTACTGGTTTGGGAATGACTGTTGGTTGGACAATGTTAAATATGGCATTTAACTATGAATATATGCACAAGATTATGGACAAAGTTCCGTTCTTTCCAAATATTCCAATGTTGGTGTGCGGTTTGTTGGTGTTGGTTTTGTATTTTTTTGCGCTTTTGCCAATACCGCTGTATTTTTTGGAAGTCTTTATAAAATTGTCTATGGATTTGATAATGTTGCCGTTAATGTTGATGGCCTGGATGTTTGACGATGATAACTTTGCGATTTTCCCAAAAGGTGGCAGAACGATTCGCCAAATGATAGACGATTGTATACAATCTGTGGTCGGTATTGGTTTAACAGTTGTATTTTTAACATTTTCAATTATGTTCTTGAACGCGGCCTTTGGAACATGGAACGGTGCGATAACTTTACAAGAAGCGATTATGAATCCCGATTCGGGTGTTAGCGCTAAACTCTTGCTGGACGGGCTTTTGCTGCAAAACGACAGTATAATAACAGTTATTTTAATGGGAATCTTTATTGCTATGTTTATGACAATGATACCGCAACTTACGTCCATGTTGTTTAAGGTTCAGATATCAGATAAATACTATCAGACAGCAAAAAAAGATATTTCTATTTTGTGGCAAACCCTTAAAAAATGGGGCTCCGCAATAAAAAAATAAAAAATCAAGTGCTTTATTTAACAAAGTGGTCTTTTTTCTTTCAACCGAATCTGATATAATTCATACCGATGAGTGGATTTCCGATTCTTTATTGGCCGTATAAAACAAATGGTAATGCTGATTACCAGTTGTCGCGCAAAGTTATAAATGGGGCGACTGGGCAAATGCCAGATGTTATTACATCAGATTTGAATTTGGCGGCTATATTCGAAGAAAACGAAAACGCAATTGTTTATTACCCTGTATTTTGTGAATCTTGCGGTTGGTGGGGTGAATTACTTGGCGGCTATGGCGTCATTGTTGAAAAGTTAATTATTTCCCCAGAATGTCAATTAATGGTGATTGTTGCCGAATCGCATGCCAAAATGCGCGGGAATCATCACTTGCTGGCGGCTGAAATCAGACCTGCCAGCGGTTTTTTCAAAAAAATGAATTCATCCATCGCGACGGTAAGCGATATGTTGGCAACAGACGCTGGAACTATTTTGGCTCTGTTTTCTGGTAAAAATCAAAACCAGTTTATAAACATAATCGAATCGACCGGCAATTCTTATTTGGGTTGCATCGGTCGATATTAAAGAATCTTACCCCCGCCAGGGGCGTTTTTTATGCGATGCAACTTTGTCTTGATTTTGCGAAAAAAGGGGGTATAATCGCTTCGCTATTACATGTAATTACAAAAAACAAAGGACTTTATGATGAAAAAAGGAATTCATCCAGAATACCACGAAATTAACGTCACAACTACTGACGGTAAAACTGTGAAAATGTATTCTTCTGTGAAAAAAGATTTGGTTTTGTCTGTGGATCATTTGAATCATCCTGCTTGGACTGGCCAACGCAATAATGACGGTGTTAAGGGTAAACGTTCCGAAGAATTCAAAAACAAATTTGCTGGCTTTAACTTCTAAAACATTGGGGGGTGCGGCATGGATTTGCTGATAAAAGGTTCAACCGAATTAAACAAAATGTTTGCGGCATTACAGGGGACTGCGTCTTCTTTGCGTCGCGATTTTGGAGAGGTTGAAAATTTACAGCAATCATTAAAAAGCGCACGCGACTTTGTGGCTAAGGCAAGCGCCCGAATCGAAGAAAGCATTTTGAACGATTTACAACTTGTTCGTCCAAGTGCGGGGCTTTTGACACCGAATGTGTCGAAAACTGGCGATGGACGCGACGAATTTGTTTTGGCACTTTCGGGGGCGGCTAACTTTGTGCGTGGAAATGCGCACTTTGCGATATCTTTGGCACTTCGCAGTTCGGACGAAACAAAAATCGCACTTGTTTATTCACCAATCGATGAAAGATTGTATTATGCCGAAAATGGCAAGGGTGCTTATGTGTTTTCCGCGTATCATTCCGAAAGAATTCGCGTTTCTAATTTGAAAGAACCAACTGATTTGACTGTTGGCTATAATGTAAATGGTATTCGCCCAATAATCGCGGGCGCGGCACGTGAAACAGGTTGTCCGGCACTTGATTTGGCATGGGTTGCCGCCGGAAAAATGGATGCTTTTATATCTGACCCAATTGATTATGCTGAAATGGTTGCCGGCGAATTACTTGTGAAAGAGGCGGGCGGAAAAATATTCGAATCAAATGGGAATATTATCGCCACTAATGGAAATGTTGAAATTTAGGTAAACCGGCGCATGCCGGTTTTTTTCAAACCATTACTTGCAAAGTTAAAACATTTGCAATAAAATTATCTTTATGAAATATAAAAAGTATTTACGCATATTTGTTAATTTTATTTTCTGGTGCATAGTTGCCGGTATCGCCGGTCTTGCAGCGTTGGTTTTAATCTATGGACATGATTTGCCAGATTACAGGAATTTGGCGACTTATACACCGCCTGTGGCAACGCGCTTGTATGCAAGTGATGGATCGCTTCTTATTGAATATGCCGAAGAAAGACGCGTTTTCATTGATTTTGAAGATATGCCACCACAATTGGTAAATGCTTTTATTGCGGCCGAAGATCAAAATTTCTGGACACATCCTGGTATCGATTTGCGTGGAATAATAAGGGCGGCGTTTAATAATGGTATGCGGACTTTGGGCTTTGATACAAAGTTCACTGGGGCTTCGACAATAACGCAACAGGTCGCAAAAAATTTCTTTCTTTCATCCGACAGAACAATTTCAAGAAAAGTGAAAGAAGCGATACTTGCCTTGCGCCTTGAACGCAGTTTTTCCAAGAAACACATAATGACACTTTATCTTAATGAAATATTTTTGGGCGCGCGCGCGTATGGCGTTGGTTCTGCGGCATTGATGTATTTCAATAAACCTGTAAAAGATTTAAGTTTGGCGGAATGTGCATTTTTGGCATCATTACCAAAGGCCCCAAATGACAGAAACCGCGCAGTAGAACGCAGAAACTATGTCTTGAAACGTATGGTGGTTGATGGTTATATCACGAAAGAAGAAGCCCAGGTTGCCGCGGCTGAACCATTAAATATTAATTCTGGATTTACTGCACAAATGGAACCCGAATTTCAATATTTCGCAGAAGACGTAAGAAGAAATTTATTGGAAAGTATTGGTCGTGAAACTTTGTATAACCAGGGGCTTTATATCAAAACAACTATTATCCCAGAATATCAACGCGCAGCGGCGGCGGCTTTGAATAAAGAATTGGATGCTTATAATGCTGGCAAGGGCGCAAAAGAACCAAAATTACAGGGCGCAATTATCGCAATGAATCCTTATACTGGGCGAATTGTTGCCATGTCTGGCGGTCGTTCTTTCCGTGAAAGTTCTTTTAATCGCGCAACCCAGGCATATCGTCAAATCGGTTCAACAATAAAACCTTTTGTGTATTTGGCGGCACTTGAAAAAGGGTACAGCCCGGAAAGTTTGATATTGGATGCCCCTATTGTTGGATGGCGTGAAAATAACAAAGAATGGCGGCCTGAAAATTATGATAAAAAGTTTTTGGGAAATATTCCATTGCGATTCGCGTTGGAAACTTCGCGTAATGTGCCGGCTGTGCGATTGATTGAACAAATCGGTGTTGGCGATGCGATTGATGCGGCACAACGTTTCGGTGTTTATCCAAAAGATTTGCGCGGCCTTAACGAATCTTTGGCGTTGGGCAGTGGTGAAACAACATTACAAAAATTGGTGTTGGGATATTCGGCATTTGTTAATGGCGGACACGCAATCCAACCAAAAATGATAGACTATGTCGAAGACAGATATGGCAATGTTATCGGCGGTCAAAAACATAAACAAATTGAATGGAACGAATCGCTTTTGCCACCTGAATCAACAGAATGGACAGAACCATTGTCTGATGCGCAAAGTTTATACCAAATTGTATCTATATTACAGGGTGTGGTGGAACGCGGAACTGGTAAACAGGCACGTATCGAAGGACACACAATCGCCGGGAAAACAGGAACAACAAACGATGTCAAAGATGTTTGGTTTGTTGGCTTTTCTAAAAATTTAATTGCCGGTGTTTATTTGGGCTATGACACACCAAAATCTTTGGGCAAGGGCGCAGGTTCACATATGGCGGCGCGCGTGTTTGCTGACTTTATGCGGGTTGCGTTAAAAGACGAAAGCAATCAGCCTTTCCCTGTGCCAGATGGATTGAATTTTGTTCGTGTGAACAGAAATACTGGCGTTGCCGCATCCCAAGATCCAAACGGCGTGATTATAAATGAGGCTTTTAAGCCAGGTCAGACCCCAAATCAGTTGCAGCGCAGTAGCAATGTCGAAGACAATTCTACTGAAAAACCTGTCGTTGGCGGAATATTTTAAAAATATATGTTTATATTCGTTTTTTTGTGGTAAAATAGTCGCATAAAGAAAAGGAGTTTTTTATGCTGACTGATTTTTTGTTGTCGCGCGGATTTAATTTTTTCGCAAGTGGTTGGACTCAATTCTCTGCGGCTTTTGGCGTGGCTTTTATGATAATGATTGTGTTTGGTCGCACGTTTATAAAATTAATGCATAAAATTCAAGGTGGCGGTCAACCAATAAGTGAAAATGTTCCACTTGAACATCGTAAAAAGGCCGGCACTCCGTCTATGGGTGGAATTTTGATTTTAACGGCTATATTCGTTGCTTCGCTTTTGTTTATGCCGATGCATAACATGGCAGGTTGGATAGCGTTGTCTTCGTTGCTTATGTTCGGTATGATTGGCTTCGCAGATGATTATAAAAAAATCAGCAGCCAATCAACAAAAGCAGCCAATGGATTATCGCCATCGTTGCGCCTTGTGTTGGAAGCAGTTTGTGTAATCATCCTTGCATATTTCATTAATAAAACAATGCCGGCTTATGTACCAAAGTTGTCAATCGTTTTAGGTTCAAGTTTAGAATGGTCTTTGGGGGCGTGGAATATTGGTTATTTGTTTGGCATACCTTTAACTTGTGGATTTTTGTATTATGTGTTTGCTTATTTTGTGATTTGTGGTTCGGCAAACGCGACAAATATCACAGATGGTTTGGACGGTATGTTGGCCAAAGTATATATGCCTGTGTTAATTGTTTTGGTCGTTGCTTTGTATGGCGCAACACGTACAGGATTTATGGACGCGGTTATATTCTTGCCCGAAGCAAGTGCCTTGTATGCTGTTCTTGGGGCGGTGTTTGGCGGCGTGCTTGGGTTCTTGTGGTTTAATGCAAAGCCTGCGGCAATATTCATGGGAGATGTCGGGTCTTTGGCGCTTGGCGGCTTTATGGGAACTGTTGCCATGTTGTTAAAATCAGAAATCATAATGGGTGTTGCTGCTGGTATGATGGTTTTGATTTTGTTGTCTTCATTTATTCAAACAATGTATTTCAAATTCACAAGAAAAATATCAGGAACAGGCCGTCGCGTATTTTTGCGTGCGCCACTTCATCATCACTTTGAAGAGCTAGGTTGGCCAGAAACAAAAATCGTAGATAGATTTTTTGTTATGTCTATTTTGTTTTCTGGTTTGGCATTGGTGTTATTAAAATTCGCTTAAATAAAAAAAGACGGGTGTAAAGCATGTTAAGAATCACACGTGGTGAAGAAAGTAAATTAACAAGTTGGTATTTTGAAATAGACCGCGGGTTGTTGGCGCTTATTTTAGTGTTGGTTGTGATTGGCGCAATAACAATGATTACTGCGGGTTCTGCCCAGGCGGCAAAAATGGGGCAGCCTTGGTTCTTTTTCATTAAAAAAGCATTTCCGTTTTATATGTTGGGGCTGGCTTGTTTATTCGGTTGCAGTATGTTAAGCAAAAAGTCTGTTATCAAATTATCTGTATTAAGTTTGATTGTCGGAATTGTCGGTTTGTTTATTACTTTGGTTCATCCTGTCGCAATTAAAGGAAGTGCGCGTTGGGCGCATATCGGCGGTTTCAGTTTTATGCCTGCTGATGTATTAAAACCAGCATTGATAATTTTAACCGCTTGGTTTTTGAACAAAATGCGCAGTTTGTATGGAAGTGATATTTTCTTGAACAAGGAAGCATGGCGTGCCAGATGGTTAAGTTGGTGGCCATATATATTTGTATTCCTTGTATGTGCTGCGACATTTTTCAAGCATCCTGATATTGGTAATTTGTTCCTTTATATTGGTGTTGTTTTTGTTATGTTGCTTGTTGCTGAAATGCCGTTGAAATTTGTGCCTGGCATCTTTGGTATTTTGGGTGTTTTGGGAACAGTTGTTATTTTGACCAAGGCACACGTGCGCGACCGTTTTTATCATATATTTGATGTGGACAGGTGGTCCCAGGCATGGTATTCAATCAATTCAATTAAACATGGCGGATTGTTTGGAAGTGGCGCTGACGCCTATGTCAAAGATGTGTTGCCTGAATCTACTAATGACTTTGTATATGCATCCATAGCAGAAGATTGGGGCGCATTGTCTTGTATAGGTTTGTTGCTGTTATTATTGCTTGTTTTGAATAAATTAATCAGCCACGCAATTCATGCACGTGAAGATTTTGTCGTTTATGCTATTGCCGGCACAGCAGCATTGTTTGGTGGACAAATATGCTTTAACTTAATGACGGCTTTGCATTTGGTGATAAGTAAAGGTATGACTTTGCCATTTATATCATACGGTGGTGTATCTTTCATAACTTTCTGTGTGGTTTTTGGTATGATATTAGCGTTAATACGCGAAGACACGTGGACTAAATAAACAGGGGTGTAATCATGAAAATATGGATAGCAACAGGCGGTACAGGTGGACATGTTTTTCCGGCATTAAGTGTCGCAACAGAATTAGCAAAACGCGGTCATAAAATAACAGTGTCTTGTGATGGTCGTGTTTCAAAAATAGTCAAAGACGGCAAACCAAGTGGTTCACGTCAAGTGTTTATATGGGCATCAGGTGTTGGCGCAAAATCAAAAATAAAACAAGTTTTGGCACTATCAAAAATAGGTGTGTCTGCGTTGGCTTTGATTGTTAGATTTTTGTTTGCCAGACCACAAAAGTTGGTCGCGTTTGGTGGGTATGCTTCTGTGCCTGCGATATTTGCGGCGCATGTTTGGAAAATACCAACATATTTGCATGAACAAAATGCAGCGATTGGTCGCGCAAATAAATTTGCTTTGCGCTGGGTTAAAACTTTGATGACAAGTTTTGAAACGGTTGAAGGTATGCCAAAACAAAGCGCAGCACGTGTTGTTTATACTGGATTACCAGTGCGTACAGATTTTATGAAAAACGCAAATTCGCCATTAAAACATGAAAATAAAATTTTGGTGACTGGCGGTTCTTTGGGCGCACAGATTTTGGATGAAATTGTTCCATTGGCGGTTGCAGAAATGAAAAACAAAAAAATATTCATAACACATCAAACAAGACCAGAAAATGTTGAAAAATTACAAAGATTTTATGCCGAACATAAAATTCACGCAAATGTATTGTCTTTTATACGTGATATGTCTTCGGCGATAACAGATGCCGACCTTGTCATAGGGCGTAGTGGTGCAAGCACTGTCATAGAACTTACTACTGTTGGGCGTCCGGCGATATTAGTGCCACTTGGGATAAATCCAGACCAGGCGGCAAATGCGGCTTCGTTTGAAAAATTGGGTGGTGGATTCGCGATTCCACAAGACAAGTTTTCTGCGAAATGGTTAACACATACTTTGGATGAATTGTTCGATAATCCATCGCGTCTTGATAAAATGGCGAAAAAAGCATATGTGAAAAATGTTGCTGTGGAAAAAATTGCCGATACGGTAATGAAATAATTTTGCTTTTTTGCTTGCCTTGATTTTATGATTTTTTTCTATACTGAAATCATATCAAAGGTATGTAGGGTAAGATGATACACAAAACACGAATATCAAAACTTTTACCGCCCAATATTCTGCAAATACAATCAGTGTCACATGGGATAACGAAACAACAAGTGTTCAGATACTAATTTTAATGATTTAAGTACTGGTGAATGGAAGGTGTTTTTTGATTATGGAACTATATATGGTACTTCAATGTGCAGCGAAACAGGTGCAAAACTTCAATCTGATTTTCGTACTGCTTTATACGGACAAACACAGTAATTTTATATCAAAAAAGTAAATTTTTTACTTGATTGGATTTTCATATTTGTTCTATGATGATGATTAAGGAAGGAAAGGAATATGCAACGTTTCTCGTTCTTTGTGGTGTGCTTTATTTGTACAGGTGCCGCGAATGCCGCGGGTTCTGCGTATTTGCCGGTTGTTGATGTGTCGCGTGGTGGTGTGTCGGCACGTGCTGCTTTTGGTGAAGAGATTGTGCCGGTTGCACAACGCAAAGACGAAGATGTTGTTCGTGTTCCACAAAAAACAGAAAAGAAAGTTGTCGCACGCGTCGCAAAAAAATCTGTGGAAAATAATTTTGCAGTAAATGGTGATGTGTTGCGTCCAAATCGTCCGCGCTCTGATTTGTGGGCGCGCGCCGGGGATGAACCATTGCGTATGCCGCGTATGGATGAAATTGCTGTTATTGATTCTGATGCGCTTTTGCCCGAAGAAAGTATAGAATCAAGTTCTGCTGTGTTGGCGAAAAATGATACATCTCTTGTGACACGGGACGAAGCGTTAAATGAATTGAAACAATTACGTGCGGAAATTGCACGTCTTTCGCAATTACAACAGGAATCTTTTGCACGTGCGCGTCCTGTGACTGTGCGTACACCAATCGCGGGTGAATCGCGTGTTAAACCGGCAACTGAAAATCGTGCCGGCACTGTTCAACGCGAAGTTGTCCCTATGACAACAGAGAAAGAAATTGTGCGCGAAAGATTAAGCAAAAATGTCGAAGAACCTGTGATGGCTTCTGTGAAAGAAATGTCTTCGATGTCGCCAAATGAATTGAAAAAAGCGTTTAAGAAAACATATCTTTCTGAAAACAAACATTTATCTACTTATGAAGCGGCGGCGGCCGGACGTTATGACACAATAAGCGATATGGGTGTTGATATCGAAGGATTCAGCGCGGCGCGCGATTTGTCGGAAATGGATGCTGGTGTACGTCCAATGGAAATAAAGATATCTTTCCTTAACGGGGATTCTGGATTATCACGCGATAATTATAATTTGTTAAGTGAGACAGCGTCTATTGTTGTGAATAATCCAAAACGTGCTGTGCAAATTGCAATACCAGAATCGGCAACACATAACAAAGATTCGCGTAAATTGGCTGCGCGTCGTCTTGCTATTGTGGAACAGGTTTTACGTGATACAGGGATTTCAGAACAAAGAATCGTGCCGGTGTTATCACAACGTGATGATGATGTTTTTGTATTGCGTATAATTTCAGGTGATACTTTTGAATCTTTGACCCAGCAAAAACGCAATATGTTCGGCGATGGTGTTTCAAAGAAAACTTATAAAAGTATGTCGTGGTAAATTTTTTTAATCAAATTTTTAATTTTGTTTTTCCGCCGTCTTGCCCTGTTTGTGGTGAACCTGTTGAATCGCATGGTTCGCTGTGTGCAAAGTGTTGGGCGGGTTTTAATTGGATATCCAATCCAAAATGTTATCAATGTGGTTATCCTTTTCCTGCGGATTTAGATTTGGGACCAAAGCCAATGTGTCCGCATTGTGCGGCAGATAAATGCGGGCTTGATTATATTCGTTCAGCATGTGTTTATGATGATTTTTCAAAAAATATAATGTTGCCTTTTAAGCATGCGTCTAACTTGAAATATCAAAAAATAATGTCGCGTGCGATGATAAATTCTTTGCGTGATTTGGATATAGATGTGGATGTTGTTATGCCTGTGCCATTGGCGTATAAAAGGTTGTTTAAGCGTGGTTATAACCAGGCGACATTATTGGCACGGCCAATCGCAAAACATTTTAATGCGAAAATCGATGTGGATTCTATATCGCGTAAATACAAACCTGATATGGGACATAAAACTTCGAAACAGCGTTTTGAAAATGTTCGCGGTGTTTTCAAAATAAAAAATCCTGATAAAGTTCGTGGACTTAAAATTTTGTTGGTTGATGATGTTATGACATCAGGTGCGACATTCGAAGAATTAAATCGCGTTTTGCGTAATGCGGGCGTTTCTGCTGTATACGCGGTTTCATTTTGTCGCGTGGTACATGCGATTTAGTTTTTTACAGCACACAAAGATTGTTGTAAAAAATTCGCCATTTCCAGTTCAGTTTTATTCATCGTTTGGGCTGTTTCTTGAAGATCTATTTTTTCTTTGGCGGTGTTTATTATGTCCAACATATCTTTTTGATCGTTCGTCAAAGGTTTTTCATCGTCTTCGTTCCATTTTACAGATAGTGCTGTTTTGTTGTTCACAGATACGCTGTAATGATTTGTTGCCCATCCGTTTATAATAGACAATATTTCGCGTCTTCCCTTGTCAAATACAGAATACTTATCGCCAGTTGTCATCTTGGTTGGAACGATGATGTTGTTGTGAATTGTTTCTTCAATAAGCAATTTTATAACTTTGTTCATTTTTTTGCCCCATTTTTACAATCAAATAATATGCTTTTTATGGTGCGGTTTCACTAGGAATCTTTTATTTGTCATTTACTTGATTTTATGTTTTTATAGTGTAAAATTTGACAGGTAAATATAGAGGCTATACATGAACATCGAACTTGGCAAAAATATAGACACACGTGAATTAGAATCCAGAATTCAAAAATTCTGGGATGAAAGTTCTTTTTGGGAAAATGATACTGCAAGCGATAAAAAATCGTTCTGTGTTATGATGCCGCCACCAAATGTGACCGGAAATTTACATATGGGACACGCGTTGGACAACGTCTTGACTGATATTATTTGTCGTTATAAACGTATGGCGGGCTTTGATGTTTTGTGGCAGCCGGGAACTGACCACGCCTCTATCGCGACCCAGTTATTGGTTGAACGCGATTTGTCTAAACGTGGAATAAATCCACATGCTCTTTCTTTGGATGAAAAATTAAATGCGGCCTGGACATGGAAGGCGGACAAGGGCGGCCAAATTATGAATCAATTACATATTTTGGGTGTGACGCCTGTTTGGAAACGCGAAAGATTTACAATGGACGAAGGGCTTTCACGCGCTGTCACAAAATTGTTTGTTAAGATGTATAACGAAGGATTGATTTATCGTGAAAAGCGTCTTGTGAATTGGTGTCCAAAACAGCAAACTTCTGTGTCTGATTTGGAAATCGAAACACGCGAAGAACATGGTAAATTTTATTATTTCAAATATCCGCTTGTGGGGGGCGGTTTTGTTGAAATCGCAACTACACGTCCTGAAACTTTGTTTGGGGATAAAGCGATTGCGATTCACCCCAATAATGAAAAGTTAAAACATTTAATCGGTAAACGCGCGATTATTCCATTAACTGATATAGAAATTCCAATTGTGGCAGACGAACATGCTGATCCGGAAAAAGGTACTGGAGCTGTGAAAATTACACCAGCACATGACTTTGATGACTGGGAAGTTGGACGTCGTCATAACTTGGAACCGCTTTGTATTTTGACCAAAGATGCCAAGTTGAATGATGAATCTGTGATACCTGAAAAATACCAAGGACTTGACAGATATGTTGCGCGCAAGGCTGTGTTGGAAGATATCGAAGCCGCAGGTTTAATGATAAAAGTTGAAGACAAGGTTATCCCAACACCTTATTCACAACGTGGCCAAGTGCCTGTTGAACCAATGTTAACGACACAATGGTTCGTTGATGCGGAAAAATTGGCCATACCTGCGATTAAGGCGGTTGAAGAAGGCAAAATTAAATTCTTGCCTGATCACAGATATAATTTGTTTATGGCATGGATGCGTGAAATTCGTCCTTGGACAATATCGCGTCAATTGTGGTGGGGACACCATATACCGGCGTGGTATGATGAAGATGGTAAGGTTTATGTTGCTGAAACAGAAGAAGAAGCGGTAAAGCAATCTGGTGGAAAAACTTTGACGCGTGATCCAGATGTTTTGGATACTTGGTTTTCGTCAGGACTTTGGCCATTTTCAACACTTGGTTGGCCTGATGATACATTGGAATTGAAAAAATATTATCCAACAGATTTGTTGTATACCGGTGCAGATATAATCTTTTTCTGGGTCGCGCGTATGATAATGATGGGTATGTATGTGATGGGCGATGTGCCATTCCGTACTGTGAATTTCCACGGACTTGTATTGGATTCCAAGGGACAAAAAATGTCCAAGACCAAGGGTAATGGTGTTGACCCATTGACTGCGGTTGATAAATTTGGTGCGGATGCTTTGCGTTATTGGATTGCGACTGCGCCAATTGGAACATCACTTCGTTATAGTGATGATGAGGTTAAACGTGGTTCAAAATTATTAACTAAGTTGTGGAATGTCGCAAAATTTGTGTTGATGAATTTGACTGATTTTGACCCAAAGGCGGCCAAAGAAATTCCTGTATCGCAACGCTTTATCGAAGATAAATGGGTGTTGAAAGAATTGAATAAAACAATCGCTGATACGCGTAAGAATTTGGATAAATATGATAATTATAACGCGCGTGCTGCGATTGATACATTTTTCTGGGATATATTCTGTGATCAATATATTGAATTTATCAAAGACAGATTTTGGTCGCCTGAAAAATACAGTGCGGAATCAAAGTTGTCTGCACAATGGACTTTGTTCACAGTGTTGCGTAATATAATCGGTTTGTATGCCCCATTTGTTCCATTTATCACAGAAGAATTATGGCAAAAGATTTATAAAGATAGCGAAGGCGGTAAAACGATTCATTTGACTGCGTATCCAACAGTAAACGCTGAATACGACACAGATGTTGAACAGATGAACATCGCATTGGAAATTTTGAAAAATGTTCGTGGGCTTCGCACAACGCGTAAGATTGGTAATGGCGCAAAGTTGGAAACACTCACGATACCGGAAAATGTGCCAGAAATTTTACATGGTCTTATTAAATCTGCTGCGCGTGCTGAAAAAATTGTTTTGGGAAAAGAAACTGATTTTATTGTCGCGCAAAATAATGGATAATGGCCGCGTGCGATGGGGGCATAGAATAAAATGGTAAGCAAATTAACAGAAGAACATTTTTTGAAAACTTATCAGTGTGATAGGTATGGTTTTATGCGTCCAATAACTTTGATGAACGAATTACAAGGGCTTGCGGGAAAGCATGCTGATATGTTGGGTTTTGGTCGTGCGGTATGTATGACGAAAAATGTTGCATGGGTCATAACGCATATGTTCATAGATATTATCGAAATGCCGCGCGCAAATGAAAAATTAATCTATTCAACTTGGCCTTCGGTATCAAGTGCTTTGCGCAGCGAACGCGATTATGAAATTCGCGATGAAAACGGTAAATTAAAAATTCGCGCAATAAGCCAATGGGTTTTAATAGATTTGAATACTCGTCGTCCTGTGCGAATAAGTGATTGTTTCCCGGGTTGGCAAGGATTGCCAGAACGTGTATGGGATCGTGATTTTGATAAAGGAATTGATTTTATTCCAACCAAGACGCATGTTATGGCTTGTCGCTTTGATGATATTGATGTTAACCAGCATATAAATAATGCTGTGTATGCTGTGTGGGCAACAGAATCAGTCGGCTTTGATTATCGTAATCAACATAATTTAAGCGGGCTTGATATATATTTTGAACACGAAATAAACCCAACTGTGCCATCTGTGCGTATAGAAGTTGCGTTTGATGGTGATAAAATTTCACGGCATAAAATAAAGACTGATGATTGCGAACACGCAAAAATAGTTTGTCGTTGGTCAGACAGATAAATAAAAGAAAAAATACCGGTATTTGCCGGTGTTTTTTATAAAAACAGATTTATATTCCCGGCTTTTTTGTTAATTTTTTTTATGCGTTTTTGCCGGGAATTGATTTTAATCAAGAAACATTTTGGCCTGGTTTAACAGTTTTATTGCTGCCTCTATATCGCCCATATCCAACGGTGAAATTTCCGGCTTTTTAGTAATATTTTGTTTTGATTGGTCTGTCTTTTTAGATTCGGCCATTTCGTTTTTAAAAGAACCGTTATGCAAAATCTTTTTTACACCGGCAATTGTCATGCCTTTGTCGTAAAGAAGTGATTTTATAGCGGTCAATTTTTCAACTGTTTCAGCGCGATAATAACGGCGATTGCCGGCACCAGTCACAGGGCGTACGGCAGATGGAAATTGTTTTTCCCAATACCGCAAGGTATAGGCAGGCACGTCCAAACGTTTTGCGACTTCATTTATTGGTATAAAATATTCGCCTTGGTTTTCCATGTCTGCCATTTCCTTTTATTCATTAACTGCTGCTTCTTCGACAACAGTTTCTGTTGTTTCTGTTTCAGTGTTTTCTTCTTCGTGGTCAATTGCGATTGCTGATACAACTTTTTCGCCTTCGGCTGTCCTGAACAAAGTCACGCCAGCAGTAGAACGACCAGCAATACGAACATCGCGGACCGGTGTTCTTATAATTTTACCACCATTTGTCACCATCATAATATCTTGGTCTTCGGTCACAGGGAACGAACCGGCGACTGCTGTATTTTTTCCACCAAGTTTAATGTTGGTAAATCCGCCGCCGCCACGATGTGTAAGACGATATTCATAAGAAGATGTACGTTTTCCAAATCCATTTTCAGAAATTGTTAAAATGAATTCTTCAGTTAATGCCATCTTGGCCATTTGTTCTTCGTTTAATACCAATGTTGTGTTTTCTTCGTCTGCATCTGCTTCTTCTTCAATGCCTGTTTGGGCGCGACGCAAAGCACGACTTTGCTTTACATATGCGGCACGTACCACAGAATCAGATTCACCATGATTCAACATTGCCATACCGATTATATGGTCGTCTTTTTGTAAAGTTAATCCGCGAACACCTGTTGAATTGCGACCAGCAAAGATACGAATTTCAGGTACAGGGAATCTTATACATCTGCCACGATAAGTTGACAAGAATACATCTTGGTTTTCATTACATGGCAACACAGAAATTAATGAATCGCCTTCGTCCAACTTCATCGCAATTTTTCCATTTGCGCGAATTGAATCAAAATCAGACATACGATTTCTGCGTACTGTGCCGGACGCTGTTGCGAACATCAAGAAGTGTTCAACACCGGATTCCGCGACACGTTTAACCTCATCTTCTGGAACAGGCAAGATTGCTGTTATTGTTTCGCCTTCGGTCAAAGGCAAAAGATTTACCAACGGACGACCCTTGGCCGCAGCATTGGCTTCTGGTAATTTATATGTTTTTAATTTATAGCATAATCCCTTGGACGAGAAGAATAATAATGGTGTATGAGTATTCGCAACGAACACGTTTACAACATAGTCATCGTCTTTGGTTGTCATTGCATTGCGACCCTTGCCACCGCGTTTTTGGGCGCGGTAAGTATCCAAAGCAACGCGTTTGATATAGCCTGTATTAGAAACTGTGACAACCATATCTTCGCGTGCGATTAAATCTTCGATATCGATATCGATTTCCGCATCAGAAATTTCAGTTCTACGTTTTTGCGACCAGTTATCGCGCACCGCAGTTGTTTCTTCGCGGATGATTTGAACGATGCGTTCATGACTGCTAAGTATTGCAAGCAAGTCTTTAATCACAGCACCAAGTTCTGTCAAATCATTATGAATCTTGTCGCGTTCCAAACCTGTTAAGCGATGCAATTGTAATTCAAGAATCGCTTTGGCTTGATCTTCGCTCATATAAAACATACCGTCTTTGTATTCAGTGTTTGGATCATCAATCAAATTAATATAACTTTCAATATCAGATGCGGCCCAACCACGTGAAAGCAAAGCGGTTTTTGCTTCTTCTGGATTTGCCGATTCTTTGATTAATTTAATCACTTCGTCCAAGTTGCCGCACGCAACAGAAAGCCCAAGCAATGTATGTGCGCGATTGCGCGCCTTGTTCAAATCAAATATAGTGCGACGTCTTATAACTTCTTCGCGGAATTCAATAAACGCATCCAACACAGTACGCACAGTGAACAACATTGGACGGCCACGATTAAGTGCCATCATATTGACCGGGAAATTAGATTGCATTTCTGTATCTTGGAAAAGATGATTTAATACCACTTCTGGCATAGTGTCGCGTTTTAATTCGATAACAACACGCAAACCCTCTTTGGAAGATTCATCGCGAATATCAGTAATGCCTTCTATTTTTTTATCTTTGACCAATTCAGCGATTTTTATAATCAATTGTGATTTATTAACCTGGTAAGGTAATTCATCAACGATAATCACAGGATGGTCATGAATTGTTTCAAAATGAGTTTTTGAACGAACGATGATAGAACCGCGCCCTGTGGTATGTGCCTTGTAAGCGCCGGCATGTCCCATGATAATTCCACCGGTTGGAAAATCAGGTCCAGGGATAATGGAAAACAATTCGTCATCGCTGATTTCTTTGTTATCAAGTATTGCCAAAATACCATTACACACTTCGCCCAAATTATAAGTTGGAACATTTGTAGCCATACCCACAGCAATCCCCGAACCGCCGTTAACCAAAAAGTTTGGGAATTTGGTTGGCAAAACAATCGGTTCTTGTAATGTGCCGTCAAAGTTTGGTTGCCAATCAACAGTGTCTTTGTCCAAATCTTCCATTAAGGATGCGCCAAGTTTGGAAAGTCGTGCCTCAGTATAACGCATAGCCGCAGGTTTATCACCATCGCGTGAACCAAAGTTACCCTGACCTTGGACCAACATTTCGCCCATTGAAAAGTCTTGGGCCATACGTGCCATAGCCTCATAAATAGAAGAGTCCCCGTGTGGATGATAACGTCCCATCACATCACCGACGATACGCGCAGATTTTACAGTAGATTTTGTCGCAGGCGCAACATCGTTCATAACATATAAAATACGTCTGTGCACAGGTTTACAGCCGTCCCTTACATCAGGCAATGCGCGGTCAACAATAACAGACATTGCATAGTCCAAGAAACTGGTTCGCATTTCATGTTCGATTGGTGAAGTTGGAACTTTGATTTCGTTAACTTCGTTATTCAGTTCATTTATTTCAGACATTACTTTTTCCCTTGTTTTTCAATACCCAAAGACTAGCAAAAATTTAGGCGTTCGGTCAAGGATTAAAGCAAAAAAATCAATAAAAAAATCTAATGTAAAAATCTTGACAAAACATGCTTGTGTGTTAGAATAAGATAAAGACAATAAAATACATGTTGTATAAATAAAGGTAGTTGAAATGAGGACGTCAAACATATTTTTACCATTTTGGAACCTTTTTGCGGCACTTTTGGCCTGGCATTTGTTTTTAGAAGGGTTAAAAAAGCTTGGTTTGGTAAAAAGTAAATAAAATAGTTGCGTTTTTGAAAAACGTATGATTAAATAGAGTCAGCAAAAGGATTTAACAATGGCAACAAAAAGAACTTATCAACCGTCAAAAACACGTCGTGTCAAGACACACGGCTTTCGTGAAAAGATGGCAACTAAAAGTGGTCGCGACGTTTTGAATCGTCGTCGCGCAGCGGGACGCAAACGTTTGGCTGTGTCCGCAGTGAATTAAAAATACCGCCGTTTGGCGGTTTTTTTTTACTTGTTAAATCTTTTTTTGTGTGGGGGGATAGGAAAATATGATTGAAAAAATGTCGTTTTTATATAAAATTATAATCATATAAAAATCTAAATAGTGGGAGGAACGTAATATGAAAAAATATTTGTTTTTGACATCAGTTTTGGCTTTGGCTGCTTGCGGTGGTGGTAATGTTAGTGGCGGTCCTGGGGATGTTCATTATGTTGATAATGTCAGACAAAGTAATTCAAAAATTACAAGTATGGTTTCAAATAGCGAATATCAGGTTGCTAAATATGTGGCAAATAAGTTGGGCGAAGATGCAGAATCTGTGAATTTATCACGAAATGCAGAAAAGCGTGCTGCTTTTGTGCCAAGTAATCCAACAGGCGATACTGATTATGATATCGCACGTGAATTAGTTGAATTAGCAGGATGGTTGGCAAACGATACAACAACCAAAGAAGATATTATATCTATGTTTAATAATTCAAATGCAGACCAAAATAAAATCAAGGCTGCATTAAAATTGATGGATGATATGTATTGTTTCGTCGGTGGAAGCGCACAAAAGACAGCAGACCGTATTATATCACGTCGTCCAACATTTGAAATTCCGTTAATGGATCTTCAACAAAAAACGACAGTTTTTAATTTGAACGATGTCACATTTACAATGTCCGAAATTACTGATACGGCTGATTACGATTATATTGATATAGAAACTGATTCAAAGACAGGTGAAATTATCGGTATTACTATGACCCATAAAGGTGATAAGGGCAATATTATTGACAGGGTTGGTGATAAGACCTTTGCGGATTTAGAACAAACTGTCATTGTTGATATGTTGGGCGATTTAACATATTCTGATTTTGGATATGTTCATACTACTGATGCCGAATCTGGTGTGCAATGGGATACCGCTTTGGCCGGTGGATATGAACATTACAAAATTGATAAAGATGACATTCATGGTAAAATCACATTTTCTGGTCGTGCTGTGGGTGGTGTAAACCGTGAAAAGCACGGGTATCATGACGATACTGCTGAAATGATAGCCAATCAGGCATTAGATACTGGAAAAAATGGTGCAATATTGACTTTCGATAACGGTAATGAAAATTTAGTTATGAATTTTAATAATTGGTACACCGTCAGTGTTTCCAAAGAAGCGAATTCAAATACAGCAGATATTCGCTTTGATGAGGACGGAAAAACAATAAATCCAGATTTGCGTGTCGAACAAACAGAATATACCGATTTTAATACGGAAACATATGGCATGGGTAAAAACGGTATTATTGGCAGATATGATACAGCATTTTATGGCAAAGACGATAATGCCACAGAAGCAACAGGAATCGTGTCAATTCGTGAAACCACAGGTATTGTTGGGGTTCCAAATGAACCAGGTTATAATACAGACAATGTAAATGAATTATCTTTTAATTCTGCGTTTGGAATGAAAAGACAAAACAACGATTAAAACTGGTGGCGGTGGCATGGTACTTAAATCGCGGCTTTGCGAAAGCAAAGACGGATGGCAGGACATACTGTGCAATTCACGAACCGATGAAATCAAAGATTTGTTGCAGTTTGGGAAAGATGTTAAGGTGTTTTTGAATACACAACCGCATTAATAATATTGTTGTAAAAAATGGTCTTATAGAATATAATCATAACGGTAAAGAGGAATTAAAAATGAAAAAAATTTTCTTCATATTGTCGTTGATTATAGGAACTTCTATGACAAACAAAACACAAGCTATGGTTGGTATAGATTGTCCTGACTATAGACCATTGATTGTATACTTTAGTGCCACAGGAACAACAGCAAAAGTCGCAGAACAAATATATGCATCCGCGTCAAGTATGAACAACAAAGTCCATTTGTTTGAAATAAAACCGGAACAGCCATATACCGATGCGGACTTGAATTGGCATAACAAAAACAGTCGTTCATCGATTGAGATGGCTGATAAAAACTCACGACCGACAATCGCAAACAAATTAGAAAACATTGATAATTATGACGTGATATTCTTGGGCTTTCCTATTTGGTGGGGGCGCGAACCAGCAATTATTGATACGTTCTTGGAAAGTTACGATTTTTCCAATAAACTGATAATACCTTTTGCTACATCTGGCAGCAGTGGCATTGACGATGCAGTTGCAAATATAAAAACATTGGTACCAGATGCACATGTTAATGAAGGTAAGAGATTTACGTCGGATATATATGATGACGATCTGGATATGTGGACATTTGGTTATGTAGTTGCCATATGTCCAATGTGAAAAAGGTTTTGTTAAAGCCTTGTGAGCAAGTCATTTAGTCGTATGAGTTCGTAAATGTGTAAAACGATGTCTGTTTTTGACACCCGACTTACGAACTCGTGAAAGTGTTGCAAAACTAATAAAAAAACCGCAAAAATGCGGTTTTATCAATTTTGGCAGTCCCAATGGGGTTCGAACCCATGTCGCCAGAATGAGAATCTGGTGTCCTGGACCACTAGACGATGGGACCATAATGCTGCCTATTGTATAGTTTTATTTGATTTTTGCAATCAAAATCATCATCGGCAAAATTGCTTTTTTGATTTTTATCATGTTGAGTTTGGGTGTATTGTATGGTATAATATTGGTAAAGAAGGGTTTGTTCTATATGAACAAAAAAATATCATTTTTTATTATATCGGCCTTTGTCTGTGTGACTGCTAATGCGGAATATATGGCCTTGGATGATGCCTTGCGTGCAACCTATGCAAGTTGTGTCGGCATAGATGAAGCATTACACGATATGAAGGTCAGGGCGGGTATAAACACGGCTGTGACAGGGGTTGGAACTGTCGCAGGTGGTGCGGCACTTGTTGTTGGAATAAAAAAGAAAAATTTAATGAATACTTTGCGCGATATCGAAGATAATGGTCAAGAATTACAATCATCGTATAATAATTTAACAATCGAACAAAATGTGAATTTCAAACCTAACTTAAAATCAAAAAAGTTGGGTAATTGGCGTACAGGTTTGTTGGCGGCAAATACCGCAACCAATGTGGCAGGCGCTGTGATAGCGGCCAAGAACGCACATAATGATGATTTGGAATCGCAAATTGCAGAATGTTCGGCCGCAGTCGACGATTTGAAAAACGCTTTGGTTCGTGCGAACTTTGATAACATAGACACGACAGAGGCAAGTGCGATATACGATGCTTGCTCTGGGTACAAATATATTGATTATTCAGTTTTGAAAAAGCGTGCCAAAGGCGCAGAAATTTCGTCTATTGTCGGCGGAAGTACCAGTGCAGTTGGTATTATAACAAGTGCTGTTGCGAATAAATCTGATGGCGAAAAAGAAAAGAAATTAGACACAGCATCAAATGTGTTGGCGGGTGGTGCAACTGTGTTCACTGGAACAGCGACAGTGTTTAATGCGATGCAAATATCGGCAATTAAAAAAATTGCTGATACGGCACAACTATGCGAGAGTTTGTTGAAATGAAAAGAACATTTTTGATTTTTTGTTTGATGACTTTTTCTTTGCTTAATAGGGCAAATTCTGCGTATTTTTATGCTGATGCGGTGGATGCAGCTATACAAGATTCTTTTCCAGCGGATTTACAGTCGACTGTCGCATCAGAATACGAAGCGCAAATGGACCAAAATGGTGAAATTGATACCGATGGTTTTGAACAGGTTTGTTATGCCGGCGGATATGATGTGTCTACGCTAAATGGTGCTGAAAATTGCGCCGCTTTCGCAAATAAAATTACTGAAACTTGTGTTTATGCCACTGGCAAGGGGTTGCCGTATTACACGAACCCAACAACCCCGGAAGAAAAAATCAGAAAGTGTGTTTTTGATAAAGCCATAGATTATGTCTTGGTTTGGGATGGAAGAACTGTCGACAGAAGAAAAGAAGATAAAGGAAATCGTATTTGTGATAAATATGGTAAACCATTAACAGATGACAAAGGTAATGAATTGTTGGGGGTAAGTAAGTTTGGGATAACAACTTGCGCATCTGGGTTGTCTGTTCATTGCGTGGAAAATATGACTGAAAACCAGGCAAGACAATATTATTGGACAAGGTTTTATCGTAAATACGGATATTATAAATTACCAGTAGAAGCACTCGCTGCTGTTATGGAATTGGCTGTTGGCGGAACAGGCACTGTTGCAAGTGAATTAAGGGCCACTGCTAATATAACAGAATGTGGAACAGGGTCGGTGATTAACGATTGTATGGCAGAGGCTGTAAAACGTTTCATAGATGAAAATGGTGTAGATGCTTTTTATAAAACCATAACTACCCTGCGTGCTGATAAACGAGGGGCAAGGTCAAAAGCGCGTGCGCTGGGCGTACAAGAGTTGTCCAATGCGCATATTGAGTGTCAAGCCAGCGTTGGTGATTAAAATTCAATATATAAAAGTCTTTTTTGATAAATAAAACTTGTGTTTTACAAGGTTTTATTACAATATGTGAATATAATCCATATAAAAGAAAAAAGAGATAATAAATGAAAAAATTAAAACGCCTGTTTTTGTTTGCTGGATTTGATAAAGATAATATCGTTGATGATACTGTTGTTTATTATGTTAACGCTTTGTCTAAATTTGGTGATGTCGTTTTTGTAATGGATAACGATTTGCCAAAAAATCAGTTGGAAAAAATATCAAAGATGCCGCATGTTTTGTATGCAAATGGAATGCGACATGGGGAATATGATTTTGGTTCTTACAAGCGGGCTTATTTATGGGCGAAACAGAATAAAATCTTGGATGATTATGATTGGTTGTATCTGGTCAATGATTCTGTTTATGGTCCTTTGTGGGATTTGACAAATGTGTTGGACAATCTTGAAAATTCAGATGCTGATTTGGTTGGGATGACTGCGAATTGTGACAAATGTACGCCGGAACACGTTCAATCTTGGTTTGTCGGTTGTGCTCATAAGGTTTTTGCAAGTGATTTTTTCGATAAATTTATGTGTAAAATAACCCGTATTCCAAATAAAACTGCACTCGTTTTAAAGTATGAGGTTGGATTATCTTGGATGATTGTTCGTCGTGGTTTCAAAATGAAAACACTGGTAAATGCCAAAGATAATAATATATATCAAGAACCTTGTTCGATATTGGTAAAGGGCGTGCCTTTTGTAAAGAAAAACGGTGCGGCAAATTTGCGCAAGTTATATTTTTTGAATCCACATATCGAAGACGATGTTTATTTGGATTATATGGTCGCCCATATGCAAAGACATAATGTAAAATTACAAGATATTTTGCGTAATGTGTATGATTTGCGTTTGTTTGGAATACCTTTGCTGCGCGTTTCTGTTAAAGGTTCGTCCGGCGCATATAAAGTCTATTTGTTTAACTGTATTCCGATATTAAAAATCACAAAGTAATTGTTAAACACAATCAGGTTTTGCAGGACTCGATGCTTGTAAAATCTACTTGTTGTCGAACGATGTTTCAAATCACACGGGCGCGACAAAACAAAAATAAAACCGGTAAAAATGCCAGTTGAATTTTTGGTTGTGGTTGTTAAGCAAAACGCGGGTTGAAGTAAAATACTTTTTTATTGCTTTTTATGTGAATTTTTGCTAGTAATATTGGAATAAATCGGGAGTGAGAGAGATTTTGTTCAAACGAAAAGGAAGTTCGAATGCAAAAAACAATTTCTTACGAACCGTTTTGTGTTGATGGTTATTTAATTGTACCCCAAGAAGAAAAGAAAATTACATCTGTTTATAATATCATTGGTGGTGCGCCCATTATGAAAGCACATGTAGAAATTGGTGCGTTGCCCAAACAAGTTTCCCTCCGGAGTAAATTTGATAGACAGGTATTTGATATATTGAATAAAAGTGGTTTATATAGAAGTGAAAAATCAGTAAGAAATAGTTTTTTTACACCGTTTGAAAATGATAATTTGAGCGGTAAATTTGATTCTTCAGTTTTGCTCAGATTGACAACAGCGCATTTTATTCAATATTTGTTGAATTCAAAAAAAGGTGAGGTTGTTGGAATATATTTTGAAGATTGGTCGTGTGATTTGATTGACAATGTAATATTCGCAGTAAATAATGCCAAAACAGTCGGTGGAATAAAAGAATTTGAAAAAGAGATTCAAAAATCGGCAGAATGGCAAAGAAAAGTAAAAGAATTTAATGAAAAAATCAAATAATTAGGATGCCGCCATTAAATCGGCGGTATTTTTTTATACCTTGCCCACACACCACAACCATATCGAACGAGAATGTCAAGCGGAGCAGGTTATTGTTGCGAATCTAAACTTTGTTGCTAATTGTTCATCTGCGTATTGGTGTAGTACCCGATGGGCTCTGACCGATCCGTGCGCGAACAAAAATAAAACCGGCAAAATGCCGGTTGAATTTTTGGTTGTGGTGTGTGGGCGAAATGCGAGTTAAGACATTGCTGAATTTACAATAGCATTTTGTTTTCAGGCTGAAATTGATTGATTTTTTGAGGTAATACGGTATACTAAAACTAAACAAAGAACAAAGGAGTTTAATATGCCTACGACGATTGAAACAAAAAATATGCATGGTGCGACCGGTAAAAAGGAAATATTTGACCAGGGAGTTATGAAATTGATTCTCATGACACTTGATAGGGCGGCCCAGATTAAGCAAACCCAAGATGGGGATATAGAAGAATATGTTGCTCTTGATGGTGAAGGAAAAGAGCTTGTAAGAATAAGAGAAAATTATGCTAAGGGGCGTTCAACAATTCATTTTGATGGACACACCTACACGAAAGTTGATAGACACTTTTTCAATGGGGAAATTAATCATACATATACGGATGCAGAAAGTTCATTAAGTGCAAATACTGTTAATGAAAAAGATTTTGCGGAACTATATGGCATTATGGCATCTCGTGCGAGATAATTCATATTATTCTTTTTACAGAAAAACACCTGCTTTAATGCAGGTGTTATTTTTGTTTCGCCCACACACCACAATCACATTGAATAAAAATATTAAATAGAGCGGTTTTTCTTGATTTTCTTTTGTTTTTATTAGTTCGAATATAAAATTGCTAAAATATCTAGTTCGAAAGTGTAAAAAAGAACATAGTTTTTCATAAATAAACATTCGAACTTCTGCAACCCAAGTAATCCAAACAAAAAATTGCCCCAGAGGGCAATTTGTTAACTGTGGTTGGAGCGCACGGATTCGAACCATGATAAAGAGAACCAAAATCTCTTGTCCTACCATTAGACGACGCTCCAATAATCGTGCTTATTATATATTGCTTTTCAATTTTTTCAATAACAAAATGAAAAAAAAGCAATATTTTCTGCATGGGTGGCTTGACTTTGTGGAAAAATGTACCTATAATCATTAAAATTTTTAATGATTTAACTTTTTAACGATTAAAAAGGATTAAAAATGACTCATGCTGAAATAACCCAGTTGGTGTCCGAAAATATGCAGATTTTGGCGCGTTTTTCGCGTAGATTACAGTCTGTTTTTGAACAAGGTTCGAAAAAATCCAGACAACAGATGTCTATTTTAATGCATCTTTATTTGGTTGGAAAAATCAAGTTAAAGGATTTTGCAAATAGGGAAGCAATTTCTACTGCGGGTCTTTGCGGTATTTTGCGCAAACTGGAACAGTCAAAGTTGGTTGTTCGTTCTGATGACCCAAATGACCATCGTGATGTTTGGTATGAGGTTTCAAAGTCTGGGAAAAATCTTGCTGAAAAGTTGATTGATAAACGTGTTTCGGCGCTTAGTGATTTATGTAAAGTTTTGCCTGAAGAAGAAGAGGATAAATTGGCCGAATCTATGCGGGTTGTAAATGAAATTTTGAAAAAGATGGAGGCATTAAATGCGTAGTATTTTTGGTGTTTTTTTGTGTGCTTGCTTTGCGGTTTTGAACGCGCACGCAATGGATTTATCTTTGGCTGAGGCGACAGAAAAAATTGTTGCGGAATCTAATGATTTAAAAACAGCAGAGGCTAAGATTGACCAGGCCAAAGCGCAATTGCGCGCTGTTAATGCTAATCGTTGGCCATCACTTGATGGAAGCGTGTCTTATATGAATTTGATTGACCCGAAAAAGCCATTTAGTTCACAAGGTGTGACGATTCCAACGGAAATTGGCGCGATATTAAATCAATCTTTACCAGTTCCTTTGACTGAAATTCCTGATAATCTTTTTACAGCAGGTGTACAGGTCACACAACCTATTTATACTTTCGGTAAAATAGGAAACGCTGTGGATGCGATGCATGATGCCATAGATATGTCAAAATCGGCAAAAGATTTAACTATGCGAGAGGTTAAGTATGCTGCGGCAAATCTTTATTGGACTGCGAAAATGACAGATGGTATTGTCGCGGCCAGTCAAAAAGATTTGGATAACGCACGTGCGGCACGTCAAAAATTAACTGCGGCAGGGCGCGCCAACAGAAGCAATTTGATTAAAATTGAATCTGATATTGCGACAAAGGAAATCAATTTGTCTGATGCGATGTTTGATCGTGATACTGCGTACAGAATGTTAAAGATTATGGCAGGCATAGACGTGGATGAAGAAATTGTTTTGACTGATGAATTCCCGGAATCTTTTGACGCATTGGAAGTCGGTGAATTAAAGTCTAACCCAGAATGGGATATTTATCAAAAACAAATTGAAATGTATGAATCAAATGCTTCGTCTAAACGTGCCGGTATGTACCCAACATTGGCGGCGGTTGGTTCTTATTCTTACTATGCGCTTGGGCAAGATATGAATCATATGTTTGATACAGAAGGCAGTCAATCTGCGTACCTTGGACTATCTTTGCAGATGCCTTTGTTTAATGGTGGTTTGCATTCTGCGAACGCTACAATCGAAGCGATGAACGCTGAATCAGCACGTCAAAGTTTAGATAAGTCCAAGAAATTAAAAACCGAAGAATATAATACTGCGGTTAATAAATATAAACATCTTTGTGATGATTTGGAAAAGTTGTACGAAGCCCACAATTTGGCGCAAAAAGCGTACGATGTGTCTGTTAATCGTTTTGCTGCAGGTCAAACTTCGGCCATAGAATTGTCCGATGTTTCTGGTGCTTTGTATCATATGGATATCGCGCTTTTGAACGCAAAATACAATATTGTAATGTCGAAAGAATCAGTGAAAAAATTAGGTGAATAAAATGACAACGATTGAAAAAATTGAAAACATAGTTAAGAAATTAAAAACACGCAGATCAAAAAACATTATTTATATTATTGTTGCTGTGGCGCTGGTTTCTGTGTTTGCGTACAGATTTTATATGGTTAGTCAAGAAAACAGATTCCAAGTTTTTAATATTGTTCGTAATAATATTGATAATGGAACGCCTGTTGAAACTTTGCGTATGGAACAAACAAACGGTATTTTGTATGAACCATTAACAATAAAAAATAATACAGCATTTGTGTCTGGGGCGCGTGTTAATGTTTTCAAAATCGGTCAAAAATCTGGTAGTTGTAGAATTGTTTCTGTTTCCAAAAAAATTGATTTAGATACAGGTATGTATGTCATAAAAACATCAAATTGTCAGGCTGGTATGCATTATATTGAAAAGAAACAAGTTGGTTTTTATGTGCCTGTGTCAGCGATAAGTGGAAACTCTGTATATGTTGAAAATAACGGCGTTGCCAATGTTCGTGAAGTTGTTATTATGGACAGGGATTCGCAAAATGCGTTGATAAAATCTGGATTGCAAAATGGCGATATTGTCATTTTATCAAATGTGAAAAATAATGAAAAAATCAAAATAGCAGAATAAAACAAGGGGCCACAAAATGTTAAAGTTTTTTATTCGTAAGCCAGTCACAACAATTATGTTTGTTTTGTTTTTTGTGGTGTTGGGACTTGTGTCTTTTCCAAAGATGAATGTTGAACGTACACCGTCTGTGGACTTTCCATATGTGACGGCAACATTTGTTTATCCTGGGGCTTCAAGTGAAGAAATAGAAACCCAGGTTGTGAAAAAGGCTGAAAATGCTATGTCCGAAGTGGCCGGTGTTAAAAAAATTACTTCACAAGTTTTTGAAAATGGTGCGTATGTTATTTCTGAATTTAATTTGGGCGTAAATGTCGATGACAAGGCTAATGAAGTAAAGGCCAAGATAGATGGTTTGGCCAACGAATTTCCAACTGATTTGAAACAGCCTGTGATTGCAAAATTAAATCCTTTGCAAACACCGGTTTTGGATATTGTTATTAAAAATGCTGACGTGCGCGATGTTGAAAAATATATCACAGATACATTATCTAATAAAATAACAGCAATAAAAGGTGTGGCATCTGTAAATACTTTTGGTGGCCGTCAAAGGGCTGTGCGTATTGCGATGGATCCAGATTTAATGTCAGCACGCGGTGTGACAATAACAGATGTTGTGTCCGCAATAGCAGTGCGTAATTTGAACGTTCCTGGTGGTAAGATAGAAACAGATGTTAATTCTGAAAATGTAAGATTTGTTGGCGAATTCAAAAGCATCGATGAAATCGCAAAGTTAGAAATCACAACTGTCGAAGGTGAAAATTTTAGATTAGATGATGTCGCGACTGTTCGTGATGCTGCGCGTGATATTGAAAATGGTGCGCGTTATAATGGCGAAAGCGTTGTTATTGTTTCTGTTATCAAGGCAAGTGATGGTAATGCGATAAAAATATCCAAGGCTTTGCGTAAACATTTGCCTGAATTCCAGGCTGATTTGGAAAGTCATTTTCCAAACGCAACCATGGAAATAGTGTCTGATTCTTCTATTACTGTGTCGCAAGATACGGCCGACACAATTGTTGGTATTATTTTGGGTGTTATATTTACAGTCATCGTTTTGTTGGCATTTACACGCAATTGGCGTTCCACAATTATCGCAGGTGTCGTGATTCCAGCGTCATTAATTTCAGGATTTTTCCTTATGGATGCTTCTGATTTTACAATCAATACAATGACGCTTTTGGCGTATGCTACGGCACTTGGGACTTTAGTGTCGAATGCTATTATTTTGATTGAATCAGCATTATCAGAATTGCGCGCCGGCAAAAGCCCTGAATTAGCAGCCGAAGATGGTACGCGCAAAGTTGCTGTGCCTGTGTTGGCGGGCGTTGGAACAAACGTCGTGGTGTTCTTGCCTTTGGCGTTTATGGGTGGTGTTGCTGGTCAATTCATGTTGCAATTTGGTATGACTGTTGTGTATTTAACATTGTTGTCTTTGCTGTTTTCATTTACTTTGACACCAATGATGATTGCGAAATTGTTAAGATTGCCACGCAAACAGCAATCACGCAAAGAAGTTAAAGAAATCAAAGTTCAAAATAATAACACACGTTTGCATAAATGGTATGAATATCAGTTTGTTCATCCTTGGGTTGTTATTTTGGCTGCGTTTGCTGTTTTGATTGTGTCTTTACAGTTAACAAGATTTGTTGGTAATGAATTTTCTCCATCCACAGATGCGAATGAAATCACAATCACTGCGCGTGCGCCAATGGGAAGCCTTTATACAAAGTCTGAAAAAATCGCACAAGATATCGAAGAAAGTTTAAAAGAATTTCCAGAAGTAAAATCGACAGTTGTAAAAATTGGCGAACGTGGATTACAAAATATTTCGGTCAAGGTTGAATTGGTTGATGTGTCAGAGCGTAATATATCTGATAAAAGATTGGCACAAAAAATGTTGCCTGTTTTGGCAGAAATCCCAGACGCAGAAATTCAAATTCGTGCTGGTGAAAATATCAGCAGTTCATCAATCAATTCTGATATCGTATTAAATGTGTATGGCGACGATGATGCCAAACGCTTTGAATATGCGAATCAAATTCTTGACGCTATAAATCAAATACCAGAAGTACAAAGTGCTGTATTTGCCGAACAGACACCTGCGAACGAAATTCGTTTTGTTCCAGATGATGAAAAAATGAATTTCTGGGGTGTGAAAAACGCGTATGCTGGATCTATGTTAAGAACGGCTTTGTTTGGTAATGATACATACAAATACAAAGAAAAGGGCGACGAATATCCAATTATTTTGGAATTTGAAAAACAGTTCAAAAAACAATCTATGTTCGACAGCGTTTATGTTAACAGTCAAAAAGGTATGGTTGCTTTATCACAACTTGGCGAATTGGAAAGTGTGCCGGCGACATCTAATATTTATCGTCTTAACAAAAATCGTGTGACGGAAATAGATATCAATATTGGAAAATCAACAGTTGGACCAGTTCAAAATAAAATCCAGGCATATCTTGATAATATGAATTGGGAAACTGGTTATGGTGCATCTTTTGCCGGTATGGCTGAAATTCAAGACGAAACAACCGGCGAAATTGCCCAAGCATTTTTGTTGGCGACAGTTTTGACATTTATGTTATTGGCTGCGATTATGAATTCATTTATACATCCATTTACAATCGCGACATCTATTATAACAAGTTTTGCCGGCGTATTTGTAGTCTTGTTTTTGTCAGGGGCTTCGATGAACGTTGGTGCGATGTTGGCGTTTATTATGTTGGTTGGTTTGGTGGTGAATAACAATATTTTGGTTTTGGAACCAACAGTGGCACGTGTTCAACGTGGTGAAAACGCTAAAAAAGTTCTTTGGGAAGAATTGATGGATAAAAAGCGTATGATTTGGATGACGACAATTGCTGTTGTTGCCGGTATGTTGCCACAGTTATGGTCAAACGACGGATTAAAGGTCGCGATGGGTGCTGTGATGATTGGTGGTATGTGTGCATCTTTGGTGTGGACTTTTACACTGACACCGGCTATATTCTTTGTTATGGAAAAATTACGTGACAAATTACACAGAATAAAATAAAATACAACAACACAAAATAAAAGCAGGGGAATATTATGTTGCAAAGAACAGACGTAGTAGTTTTTGATTTTGATGGCACTTTGTCGGCCAGTGATACGAATTACGAATTTTTTAAGTATTGTTTCAAACATTCGGTGCGTCCTTGGTTCTTTATACCACATGTTATTGCTGGGTCGATTGGACGTGTTTTGAACAAAGATGGTGTTTGGTGGCGTCAAACGATTCGTAAGTTTTTAACACCTGCAATGGTGCGTGATTTTTCAAGACGCTTTGTAAAACGCCACAGAATAAATCGTTTCTTTTGGGCCAAAGAACAGGTGTTAAAAGAAAAAAAAGCCGGCAACAAAGTTGTTTTAATTACAGCAAGCCCTGATTATTTAATCCCACAATTGGTCAAAGATATGAAGTTTGACGCGATATTGACTTCGCGTATGGACCCAGATGAACCATGGAAGTATAAGTTTATGTGTTGGGGCAAAAATAAAGTAATCGCGATGGACAGATGGGCGCGCGATCAAAAATATATTCCAAATTTGGTGCGTGCTTATTCTGACAGCAAATCTGATATGCCAATAATGTCAATTGCCAAAGACAGAATTTGGATTGACAACAAAACTGGAACACGTAAATATAATTCACAAATTATGCCACCGGTATGTATTGTGCCAAGGGCAAAGAAAAAAAATAAGAAAAAATAACGTTATTGTGTTTTATGAATGGGGTGTGTATCCAACCATCCACCCGGCTGTGCCGGACCCCGTCCCAGGCGGGGTTTTTTTGTATGCAACACATAAAAAAACACCCCCGCAACCTGGGAAATGCGGGGGTGTTTGGTCGGGAGGAAACCGACCAAACTGATATAAAAACTTTTAATTAATTTTCTGCTTTGAATACGGCGGCGCGAAACGCCGAATGCCAGCGGAAGCGATCTGCACAGCTAACAGCACAGTCGCGTGTACAACCAGACGAAGACCCGGTAGTATCAACAAACACCCAAGTAAGTGGCGACAAAGACCCTTTGACCACAGCTGGATTCCCTGTCTTATAACCTGTTGCTCGGCACCAACAATATTTCTTTTCTTCACCGGTATGCTGACTGTCGTATGTGTTCATGGCGTCAAGTGTCGATGTGTAATTTGCCCTATTTTCGGCCGGCCATGTCGTGCTGTAATTGTTTCCTGGTAATGCACTGCAGTGTGACATTCCATATACTGTGCCATTAGTGAACCCTTGTTTCCATTCTTGTTGTTGTAATTCTGTAAATTCGGGCTGTTTACACAACTCTGCTCCTCCATGCCATGAACCATCATAATACAAACAATAATCGGCGGAATAATACACGCCTTTACCATATTCATTACCTGATGGAACACCAAGGTTGTTGTTTAAATTCGAAAAATCTATCAATGGACGAACTTTCCAACCATTGAACGTAAATCCTATGCGGGATGGATTGCTTGGACGTGTTAAACTGCCTGCGTATTCGCAATCATCAATTGCGTCTGTTGGAGTTATCAATGTATTATTATTATACCAACGAAGTTGAATAGTATTTGCTTCCCACTCAGCCTGTAAATTCGCTGTACCTTCGTATCTGTGCAATGTGGGTTCAACGCATTGTGCTGATGATGCATTTGATGCGATGTCCGCGGCAAAGCAAGGAACCGTCGCCAAAACAAGCACCGATGCAACAAAAATATTTTTAGTAATAAAAACCAAAGCGTCCTCCCTTGATTGGTGTGAAAAACACCAAATACAACCACACTTGATTAAAAATCAAGGGCGGTTGGAGGTTAACGACAATTCAAACAAAATTGTGCGCTTATTTTAGTATTTCGCGCCCTCCAACCATGACGTGTTGGAGATTGTTTAACGTCTATATCCAAAGACGTGTTTGATTCAGGTCGTTACACCTCATCAGGAAAACTCTTCCTGACAGGGTGTATTATATCATAATTTTTATACAAAAAAAAGAAAAAAATGAAAGTTTTTATGTTTTTTACCTTATCAATCTTCACCAAAATCCATATCACGCAGTTTTTCCGCCCTTGGCGATATTTTAGATATAGATGTTTGGATTTGTTCAATATCTGTTTGTGCCAATGAAAAATGTTGTGCGACCTTGGTCGTGCGGTCATTTAACCTTGTTAAATCAGTCAAAAGCAAATCAAGTTCACGTTTTATCTTGGCCGCAACACGTTTGATTTTTATATCTGATAACACAGCGCGAACTGTGTTCAATGTCGCCCAAAGTGTCGCAGGCGATACAATAAATACTTTTTTGTGTGCTGCGTATTCTATGGTATCCGGAAACGCGGTGTGTAATTCTTCGAATATAGATTCAGATGCGATAAACATCATCGCGCTTTCTGCTGTTATGCCTGGAATAATGTATTTTTCAGCGATTGCGTCTATGTGTTTGCGGACATCTAATTCAAACTGCTTCCTTGCCCCCATGTCGGTTTTGTTTTGTAAAATGCGGTTATAACTTTCAAGTGGAAATTTGCTGTCGATTATCATGTCACCCGGCGGATAAGGCAACCTTATTACGCAATCTGGGCGAACGCCAGTTGATAACACACTTTGAAAAGCGTATGTTTCAGGTGGCATAATGTCGGCAACCAAATCTTCCAGTTGTCTTTCGCCAAAAGTGCCACGTGCCTGTTTGTTGCCCATCAAAATATCTTTGAAGTTCGCAATGTCAGAACTGATATTTTTTAATTCAACCGCATTTTGCGATAACATACCAAGCCTTTCTGCCAATCTTTCGCGCAATCTTGCGTTGTCTTCGCGCAGTGGCGATATGTCTATGTCCTGTTTGCGAAACACAAGAACCAACAACAAAATGATGATAAAGATTAAAAGCCCTAAAATATAAGTTGTCATTTGAAAATCCTTTGCTACAATCCTTTCAATGTAATTGATTATAAAAGGTTTTATAAATGTTGCAAATGAAACTTTGCGGGGATTTGGTTTTGCGCGAAAAATGTACGCCTGTGGCGGACATAACGCCGGAACTTGTCCGTACAATGGATGAAATGGTAAAAATGATGGAATCCCAAAATGGGGTTGGACTTGCTGCGCCCCAGGTCGGTATCACGCAAAGATTCTTGGTAATGATGAATCCCGACACAAATGAAATCTATCGCATGATAAATCCAAAGATTGTGTCCAAAAGCGAAGAAACCTGTTTAATGGAAGAAGGCTGTTTGTCTGTGCTTGGGGCCGATGGAATGCCTGTGTATTCGCATGTGCGTCGCCCGTCAAAGGTAAAGATAGAATGGATGGATGAAAAAGGTAATCAACAGGTTGCCGAAATGGCCGGGACAATCGCACGTATTGTGCAGCATGAAACAGACCATTTGGATGGCGTTTTGTTCATTGACTATCTGTCTGGGGTGAAACGCGAAATGCTTATGCGTAAAGTGAATCGGAGACATTAAATGAAACTGATATTAATGGGGACTAATGATTTTGTAGTGCCTATTTTTGATGATTTAAGTCAAAAGCACGATATTATCGCGGTCTTTACGCGCGCGCCAAAGCCAATGGGTCGCAAACATATCTTAACTCCGTCGCCGGTACATGTTTGGGCAGGAAGTAAAAATTTGCCTACTTTTACATCAATTAAAGATTTTGATTCTGTATCTGAAAAACCAGATATGATTGTGGTTATTTCTTATGGTGTGATTTTGCGCGATAATGTTTTGAATGCCGCAAAGTGTGTAAATATTCATCCCAGTTCTTTGCCAAAATATCGTGGGCCATCGCCGATAAAGACTGCTATTTTGAACGGCGATAAAACAATGGATGTCTGTTTGATGAAAATTGTTCCAGAACTTGATGCTGGCGATGTATATATGCGTCGAAATATTGAAATCGGGGAAAATGATAATAACCAAGATATGGAAAGAAAGGTTTCTTTGGTCGCGACGCAAATGTTAAATGAATATATGGCAAATCCAAATGATTATCCGCCAATCCCACAAAGCGGCGATGTTGTTTTAACACGCAAATTTAATGGCGACGATGAAATCATAGATTGGACAAAGACGCCAAATCAAATTCATAATCAAATTCGTGCGCTGGGGTGCGGACGAACAAAAATAAACGGGACAGATGTAAAAATCTTGGAAACAAAGATAGATAATGGAGTTTTGAGGGTGTTAAGGCTTCAACCCGCTGGGAAAAAACCAATGGATTGGAAAAGTTTTGTAAATGGCCTTCGTGGCGCGGAAATAAAATATGGTGAATAAATACAAAAAGGAATTAAAATGCCAGATATTTCAGAAAGAAATTATTTTTGTAAATATTTTTCTACTTACTTTATGCCAAATCCTTATAATAACTATGTGACGGATGCGGATAAATGTGCGAATAAAGGGAATAAAATGGTGTGCTTGAACTGTGCACAATACCTTAATCCGCCAAAACAGAAAAAAGAAAATAATCAAACAGACAAGGATGTAAAAATGTCAAAACAAACAAAAACACCAAAAATTAACACGAAACACTGTTTATACCAAGATGCTGAAGTAGTTGTTTCCAGCTATAACAACAATGGTAAATGCGGTTGTTTTAAATGCGAAAGAAAAAAATGTGATTTAGAATGCAGAGCTCGTAAAAGCGAACGTGATAGAGTTGAAGCAGCAGAATTTTCAAAGCATGCACGTATGTGTAATGAATGTTTGGTTAATACTATTTACGCTAAACAACAAAATCAACAATGACACGCTATAAAATAAATCTTGAATATGATGGAACAGATTTAATCGGGTGGCAAGAAAATGCCCAAGGGCCGTCTGTTCAATCTTTATTACAAGATGCAATTTATAAATTTTGTGGCGAAAAGGCAGAAGTGTATTCTGCAGGCCGCACAGATGCGGGCGTTCATGCGATAAATATGGTCGCGCATTTCGATTTGGATAAAGACCAAGATGAACAAACTGTTATGCGTGCGATGAATTTTTATTTGACTGAAAAGCCTGTGTCTGTGTTGTCTTGTGAAAAAGTCAGTGATGATTTCCATGCGCGTTTTTCTTGTGTTGCGCGTAAATATAAATATGTTGTGATAAATCGATATGCACCAATCGTGTTGAAAAAAAATCGCGCTTGGTGGGTGCCACAAAAACTTGATATAGATGCGATGCGCACGGCGGCCAAAAAGTTAATTGGGAAACACGATTTTACTTCTTTTCGTGCCGCACAGTGTCAGGCCAAGTCACCAATTAAAACTTTGGATTCTTGTGATATCACGCAAAATGGTGATGAAATTATATTTGAATTTTCTGCGCGTTCTTTTTTGCATCACCAGGTACGAAATATGGTTGGAACATTAATTGAAATTGGTATGGGTAAACCATATGATATTGATGAAATTTTTATGGCTAAAAATCGCAGCGCGGCTGGTATAAACGCCCCGGCATGCGGCCTGTATTTTGTGGGCGCTATTTATTCCAAGGCCGGTGATTTATAACTTTTTCCATATGTCCATTTGGATAAATTATCAAACCATTTTTTAGAATTTTACCATAACATTTGGGCGCGTTTAATTCAAAAGACGATACAATATAATCAACAGATTTATCATAACAAACATCGACTATGTTGTCCTTGATGGCTGTAAAATTTTGTATATAAACAAGATTCCATTTTGGGGTGCTGAATTTACATAAACCGTGATCGCATTTGTATCTTTTGTTTTTGGTTGGCGCTTGTTCATTATTAAATTCATACCAAGTATCAAAAGCAAAATAATATTTAGATGCGCGTGCTTTGTTGAATTGTAATTTGTTATCAACATTAAATGCCACCAATTGATGATCGCTTGTCGCGTAAAATAGTGGGCGCGGTATCAAAGAATTTATCAATATGCCAAGCGCGATAAATACAAAGCACAAAATATAATTGATATTGCGAATAAACCAATTCTTGGAATCTGTTTTTATAATCAAAATCAAACAAAGCAGACCGATGATACATAATATCAATGTACTGTTGTAAATATGTGGGGTTTGGATGTTGGCATTTGGCATGCCTGATATATTTTGTGCCAAAGATAATGTGAAATTATAAACTTGTTCGGCAATATCGATTAAAAAGTGATAATTGAATATTGCGAATATCGTGCCAAGTATAATAAGCGGCATAATTAATAAAGAAAATATCGGTAATAAAACCAAATTTCCAATCAAGCCATAAAGTGGTACGTATCCAAAGTGCGCGATTATAAAAGGCATAGTGAAAATTGTTGCAATAATTGCTGTCATCAAAGATAAATATAAAATATGGCCAATGCGCGATATAAATGTGTGCTTTTCATATTTCTTGTCGCCAAAAAACCAAAACAGACCAAATATAGCCGCGAAAGATAATTGAAAGCCTGCGTTCATAATGCAAAATGGATTGAATATAAAAATAATAAAGAAAGCCAATGCCGCGTTACGTAAAGATAATATGTTTCGTCCAGAAATAATCGCTGCGAAAATCAGGGTGGTCATTAAAAAAGCCCGAACAGTTGCAACACTTATTCCCGATAAGCATAAATAAAACAATAATCCGCCCCAGGCACAAATCATCGCTGGATACTTTGCGGGAATTCTTTTGGTTAATGGTGGAATTAATCGAAACAACAAATAAAATATTGCGAATAACCAACCACCGACCAATGTCATGTGAAATCCGCTTATAGACCAAACGTGTCCAATCCCGACTGATTTCCAAATGTTGCTTTCACTTTCTTGAATTGTTTTTTTATACCCCAAAACCAAAGAATCAGTTAAAACAGAATTCGCGCGTTTATGTATAAAAGTGCGGAAGTTATGTGATGAATTTTGTTTTTCTATTTCATAATATTCAAAAAATCCGGTCGCAGATATTTTCGCAAAGTATGCCCATCGCGCGAAATCAAAAGTACCAGGCGCATACTTTAGTGTTGGATGAAATAATATCGCATTACCACTTATTTTATCGTCAATATCTATATCGGTATTATTGTCGATTGAAATCCGTATGTTCGCGTATTCTTTGGAAGATTCAGAACGAAGTTGTGAATTTGGTACACGAATTATTAAACGCGTTTTGTCTGTTGTGTAATCTATGTCTTGGACTGTTCCAGAAATAGGTGTTGCACCAAAAGAATCTTGGACACGTGGGGTATCAATTATATGCGTAAAAGACATCGCATAAAAAAATCCAAATAAAAATATAGAAACAGCGCGTATGAATATATTCTTTTTTGTATATATAATTGCCGCCAATAAAATAGTTATTAAAATTGGAAAGTGAAAGTTTGGCTCAATTCCGCATGAAAAATACAGCGCCGCCCCAAACGCCATAACAAATGGACACCAAAGAAAAAGATTTTTATATTGGTTATATAAGAATTCTTTCATAATTTGATATTATAAGTTTTTATATTCAACCCGCAACTTATAATTTCAATCGATATTATTATTTGCCAAAGATAAAGTCTTGATTTGATGACAAGGATATTATTGTGTCTATATCATCATTTTCGGCTGATTTTTGTTTGATGGTTTTGCCGCATTTTTCGCATTTATGCGTGATTATAAATTCATTGCCACGTGATTCTATCGATATTGGCCGCATCATCCCAAGGCAATTTGATTGACGATCGCCAGGGTTATTATCAACATGTCGCGACCATAAACATTTTGGGCAATGGTTGGTGTATCCATTACCTAAAACGTCTGCGCCACAATGGGCGCAGGTAAAATTTTCAATTTGTTTAGTGAATCTTTTCATAATTACAGACCCAATGCATCACGATACATTTTTGTTAATTCATCAGCTTCGTCCAATTCATCTGGATCAAGTTTGCGCAATCTTATCATTTGACGAATATATTTTGGATCGTATCCTGCGGACTTAGCCTCACTATACACTTCTTTGATATCAGCAGCGATGGCCGCAGTATCTTCGTTTAATTTTTCAATTCTTTCAATGATACTGATTAATTGGGCGTTATCAATTGCGCCATGGTTTGCATTTTTCATATTCTTTCCCTTGTTTTTTAAACAATATATATGATATATTAACAAATATAAAAATCAAATGTTTTTATACTGGGCAGGGAGTATAAATATGAGATTCACGAAAATCACGGCTTCTATTGGGCCAAATTGCGATGATAAAAAGACTTTGACAGAAATGTTAAAGGCTGGTGTTAATGTTTGTCGTCTTAATTTCAGTCATGATACAGGTGATGTTCAAGGTGCCAAGATAGATTTAATACGCACAATATCAAAGCAATTAAATACTCCCATTGCAATTATGATTGATATCCAAGGGCCAAAACACAGAATAGGGGACTTTGAAACCGAAAAACATTATCCATTGAAAGTCGGGCAAAAATTCATACTTGATAATAACCCCGCGCCGGGCAATGGTCAAAGGGTGAATTTGCCTGATATGGACGTTATGAAATCGCTTTCGGTGGGCGATAGAATTTTACTTAATGATGGAAAGATAGAATTAAAAGTCGATGCTGTTTTTGATGATAAAATCGAAACGACAGTTGTGCGCGGTGATGAAATCTGGTCGCGTCGTGGGTTCAATCTGCCAGATACAGATGTTGATACAGATATTTTAACAGACAAAGACAAACAAGATTTAGAATATGCGATTACAAAAAATCCTGATTTTGTTGCTTTGTCTTTTGTTCAACGTGCAGAAGATGTCGCAAATGTTCGTGATTTTATAAATGCGCGTACATCAACACCAATAAAAATAATCGCAAAGATAGAGCGTCCAAATGCTGTGGCAAGAATTACTGATATCGCAAACGCGGCCGACGGAATAATGATTGCGCGTGGCGATTTGGCGGTGGAAGTTCCGTTCGAACAAGTGCCTGCAATTTCGCGTCATATAATTCGTGAATGTCGCAAATTAAATCGTCCGGTTATTATGGCAACACAAATGTTATCATCTATGGTATACAGTGAATTTCCAACGCGTGCAGAAATTTCAGATGTTGCGAATGCCGCATATTTGCGGGCTGATTCAACGATGACATCCGAAGAAACAACGATTGGTGATAACCCGATAAATGTGATTGAAACAATGGATAAAGTTTTGGCATATTCAGACAGAGATACAATTGAAAATCCATACGATTGGTCGCGCATAGATAATGTACCTGAAAACGATTGGTCGCGGTCTGTATCTTCGATGGCACATTTGAACAAGGCTGTGGCGATAGTAGTCTTTGCCCGTGATACAGAAATCGCAACCCAGATTTCTTGTCGCAAACCTGATATTCCAATCATAGCAATATGTGATGATGAAATTATCGCAAATCAACTGTGTTTGTTGCGTGGTGTGCGCCCAATTTATAATGATTATTTGTTTGGACAACGTGATGCATTTACCGCTGTTCTCCAACTGGGGATAAGTGTTGGTAAGTTGGTTGTTGTCGATGAAGATAAAATCAGTTTGACTACATTAGAATAAAAAACTCGGATTTAATCCGAGTTTTTTTAATTTAGCGTTGATTTTGAAGTTTTTTTGCCTGGTTATATTTTTGACCCGATTTTGCAGCCATATAAAAAGATAATATAGTATTAAAACCCAATAATATCGCCATCAAAGTTGTATCTGTATCTGGATATTTTATATCTTCGGCAACATAAGATGTTGTAGCAAGTGTATTAAGAAACTACATAATGTTTCAAAAAATTATGCCTGATTTGCTTTGTTCATTAATTTTTAATCCTTTGTATTTAACGTTGTAAATTTTTAATCTCTCTCTTTAATTGGATATATTTTTTTGTCTCTTTGCGCGCCTCATTAGCAACGTATATATTGGGAGCCAAACACATAGCTGTGCACATAATATTTATGGCTTCGGGATTACGAACAGTGGCAATCAAACTGAGCAAAGATAATACAGTCATTGTGCTACCAAAAATACCGCAAACACAAATATCTTGTTTAATGGCGCTTAATTCTTTTGTTTTTTTTGTATTCATTAAAAATTCCCTTTGAAAACACTATATTACAAGGGGAATTTTTGTCAAACGAAAAAACATTTTTTTCATGTTGACCGGGTGGCGATATTTTTACTATGATTTTAAACTATGAAGAGAGTTTTCGCGTTTTTTATATGCCTGTTCACAATGTTTGTTGCAAATGCCGCAGATTATCGGGCTGTTTTGGTTGCTGATATAGATTCTGGACGTGTTTTGTACCAAGAAAATGCCAATCAATTAAATTACCCGGCAAGTTTAACAAAAATAATGACATTGTATTTGACTTTTGATGCCTTGGAACACAAGAGGTTAAAGTTGGATGATTATTTAATTGTGTCTAAATCAGCTGCGGATGCGCAACCTGTGAAATTGGGCTTGACCGCGGGCAGCAAGATAAAAGTTGAAGACGCTATTAAGGCTGTGGCGGTGCATTCTGCGAATGATGTTGCGCGCGTTTTGGCTGAAAATTTACAAGGTGGGAAAGAGGGTAATTTTGCCACATTGATGACGCGTGTCGCGAACGAGATTGGATTACAAAATACTAATTTTGAAAATTCATCAGGTTTGCCAAATGATGACCATATGTCGACTGCGCGTGATATCGCGTTGCTGTCTATGGCGGTATATAAACATTTTCCGCAATATTGGAAATATTTTGGAATTAAAACTTGGACTTATAATGGAAAAACTTATACCAATGGAAACAGGCTTCTTGGAACATATCCGGGCTGTGATGGTATGAAAACAGGATTTACAAATAAATCAAAATATTCACTTGTGGCAACGGCAAACAGGGATGGTTATCATTTAATCGCGGTTGTGTTGGGTGCTGAAAATAAAGATGTTCGTGCGAATGTTGCGGCAAAAATGTTAAATATAGGTTTTAATAAACTTGGGGTTGGTGCGGCAAAAACATCTTATGCTGAAAATGCGCACAAGGTTGCGCCAACTAATTCAAATCCGGTTGCGAAATATGCGATCAATGCCCCGAAATACAGCGCTGGTTCTGTGGGTATTCAATGCGGTGCTTTTTCTGCGTATAATTCTGCCAAGGCCCAGGCGCAAAAGGTTTATTCGGCAACAGGATTGAACGCTGATATTGAACAAAATGACAGTGGGCTTTATCGTGTTCGTATAAATGGGCTTGGTGAAAGTGCGGCACAAAGTGCGAAAAATACGGCGGCCGATAATGGTATTGATTGTTATGTGTTTCATTAAAGAAAAAATATGAATATAAAGATTGAAAAACTTATTAAACAATTTGCCAAATTACCGCGCGTTGGAACGCGGGCTGCATCGCGCATAGTTATCGCATTATTACAAGATAAATCGGGGCGCGCAGAATCTTTGGCGACAGCTTTGTTGGACGCGACAGAACATATTCATCCGTGTGGTAATTGTGGTGTTTTAACAGATGGTGAAATTTGTGAATATTGTGCGGATCAAACACGTAAAAATGGGCAACTGTGTATAGTGCGTGATTTGTCTGATGTTTTGGTTTTGGAAAAGTCAGGTGTTTTTTATGGGCGTTATCATGTTTTGGGTGGAATGCTTTCAGGGACAGATGGTATAACACCGGATGATTTGAATATCGCCAATATTACTTCGCGTGTTAATACTGAAAATATCAAAGAAATTATATTCGCTTTGCCAAATACTATCGAAGGTAAGACAACACAACAATATATAATTTCGATAATTGGAAATAATGGAATCGAATTTTCAGAATTGGCATCTGGTGTTCCACTTGGTGGCGATTTGGATTATATCGATGATGGTACATTAACTTTGGCTTTTGGGGGACGCAAGAAATTATGACAGATAAAATTTTATCTTTACCACCTGTCGCAGAAATGATGCGCGAAAGCGGTTTAGAACCAAAAAAACAATTTGGACAAAATTTTTTATTTGATTTGAATTTGACTGGAAAAATAGCGCGTTCTGTTCCTGATATAGAAAAAACAATTGTTGTAGAAGTTGGCCCCGGTCCAGGCGGCCTTACACGTGCGCTTTTGTTGGCGGGCGCAAAGCATGTTGTTGCGATTGAAAAAGACAAAACAACCGAACCAATTTTATCAAAAATTATCGCGGCATCTAATGGTCGGCTTGATGTGATTTTTGGCGACGCGTTAAAAACAGATTTGAAAGATATTGATAAAACAGGTTATGCGATTTGTTCTAATTTGCCGTATAATGTTGGAACTGAATTATTGATAAATTGGTTGCACAAAATTGTTAATGGAACAAAAATAAAATCGTTAACATTAATGTTTCAAAAAGAAGTGGCACAACGTATTGTTGCCAAGGTGGGTGATGAACAATATGGGCGACTTGGGGTTTTGGCGAATTTGGTTGCTGATACAAAAATTTTATTTGATGTTCCAAATACAGCATTTGTGCCGCGGCCCAAGGTGCAATCTGCGGTTGTTAAAATTATTCCAAATATGACAAAGATAAAGGCAATCAAAGATATCACAAAACTTGAAAAATTAACCGCTAAATTATTCGGTCAGCGTCGCAAAATGATACGCGGAATTATAAAAACAGATTGGGAAAAATACGGGCTTTGCGGGACAGAGCGGGCCGAACAAATTTCGCCAGAAATATTCTTAAAAATATCGGGCATTATAGATTCAAATCTGTTATAATTAGGAAAAAATGGAGAGAGAGATGTCAACAGCAACACTTATATTTTTTGTAATCGCTTTTATGTCGGTGTTTTTGATGCGTTATCTGCGTATGGGAACATTGTTGGCGTTTTTATTAACAGGTATTTTGGCAGGCCAACATGTGTTTGGTTTGTTTGAATTATCTGGAACTTGGAATTTCCTTGGCGAATTGGGCATAATGTTCTTGTGGTTTAATATCGGTTTACAAATCAATATGAAAAGATTGTGGCAATTACGTCGCACTATATTTGGACTTGGGGCGTCCCAGGTTTTAATGGTGGCGATAATGCTTTTCCCAATTTTGGCGGGTATAACACAATGGACGCTTATTGGAACAATTATGATTTCTTTGATTTTGGCAATGTCCAGCACTTCCGAAGATTTACAAATTTTAATTGATAGAAATCAATTACAAACAAATATGGGACGACAAACTTTTTCAATATTGTTGTTCCAAGATTTATTATCAATTCCGCTTTTGGCTATGTTGCCTGTGATGGCCGGAAAATCAATTAACCTTGGGGCATCTGCGATTGATATTTTGGTTATGTCTATCGGTTTGATTTTGGGTGTTATCATAGTTGCTAAATTCATATTAAATCCGTTATTACACGTTGTTGCCAAGGTTCAATCCCACGAAGCATTAGTCTTGGCAATAATGGTTAATATCGCAGTATGGGCAGTCGTGTTAAAACTTATGGGATTGCCACCGGCTTTGGGTGCTTTCTTGGCCGGTATGTTAATGTCTGAAACAGTTTACAGACATCAAATCAACGCATCTATTGAACCGTATTCAACATTGTTCTTGGCATTTTTCTTTATCGTGTTAGGGATGGGGATAAATATGCCTTTCTTGATGTCGCACAAGATGTTGGTTTTCGTCGGCGTAGTTGGTTTGATATTGATAAAATTCTTCGCGCTTTATATCGTCGCGCGTGTTCGCCATATGTCTGGTCGCGAAGCGTTTTTAATGTCGCTTATATTGGCCCAGGGTGGTGAATTCGGTCTTTTGATTTTACAAACTATGAAAACAAATGGTATAAGCGCGATTCCAATTCATCATCAAGAAATTTTAACTGCTGTTATAATCGTGTCTATTATGATGACGCCGATATTGTTGGCCATATATGACAAGGTATTAAAAGCAGGTCGATTCTTTAATGGAACAAGCAATAAAAAATTGTCTGAGAGAATTACCGAAGAAACACCAGAAGTTGTTATATGTGGATTTGGTCGTATGGGACAAATTGTTGCCCAAATGTTAACATCCGAAGGCGTTTCTTATGTCGCAATTGATGAAAATGTAGATCAGGTTATTTTGGCACGTGAACACGGTTATAATGTGATTTACGGCGAATCAAGAAAAGAATCTATACTTTTGGCGGCAGGGTTAAAGCCACGCAAAACGCGCGCAGTGGTAATATCTTTGAATGATGAAGTTATCGCACACGAAGTTGTTCATACTGTTCAAGATATTTCACCACGTATTAAAATATTTGCGCGCGCCCATAATTTGAAATCTTCAAAAGAATTGTTAAGTATGGGTGTAAAGTCGGCAACACCAGAAATCATCGAATCTTCGTTTATTTTGGGTTCGGCGGTTTTGGAAAGTGTTGGATTATCTGAAAACAAAATAAATTCATTAATGGAATATCTTCGTGCCAATGGCTATGCCAATGTGGGCAAGCCAATAGATGTAAAATAAAACATATTCCAATTGATTTTATCATCTGTAATTGCTATATTCTTTGAAACGAGGTTTGTGATGAAAAAGTTTTTCAAATATATAGCAATCATAGGTGCTGTTTTCGCGGCAGATTTTTTTTCAAAAGCATATCTGTTAAAGTTTTTCGCAAATAAATGGGGTGAATCTATTTATGACCCAAATGTTATTTGTGCAAAGTGTCGTATTAACGGAATCGTTGCTTCTTGGAACGATATAATCGGTGGCGATTATGGGTTGTCTAATTTATTCAATATTCATTTTGTGTGGAATCGTGGCGTATCTTTTTCTGCTTTTAATTTTGTTATGCCAATCGTATTAAGTATTTTAACAGCAATAATCATAGCATGGCTGTTTTATTATCTTTTCAAGAAATCTGCGAATTATGAACGTTTACCAATAGCATTCATAATCGGCGGGGCTTTGGGTAATTTTGTTGATCGCGTGCGCTTTGGCGCTGTGGCAGATTTTATCCAATGGCATATCGGCGGGCTTTGGACTTTTCCGGCGATATTTAATGTTGGTGATGTGTTTATAACATTTGGTGTTATTTTGTATTTAATCAATATGTTTATAAACAGAAGAAAATGTCTTCGTAATTTAAGGAATTAAAACAATGGTAAGATATTTAGATAATAACTCTGGATTTAATCAGTGGATGTCTCAGCAAACACAAAAAAAGCCTTCACGTTTTGCAGGCCTGTTTTGGTGGGTGATTTTGTTCTTGGTCGCTTGGTGGATAATGGGTATTTGGTTTAAGCCACAAGATACAACAGTTGTCGCAACTGAACCGGTCGGGATAGAACAATCAAGTGTCGCCAAACAAAATATCGTTGGCGATGATATAACGATGGATATTCAAGGTTTACGTATATCCAATATCACACTTAACAAACATCAAAAAGATTCAAAAACCCAAGACAAAGTTTCTTTGTTAAATGCAGATAATAATTTTGTTCAGGTTGGTTTTGTATCAACTGATATTCAAACACCAAATATTAATACAGCGTGGGAAATGAAATCTGGTGCGATGCATTGGAATGCACCGGGTGGTGTTCATTTTGTTCGCAATATATCTGTGGATGGTTATGTTATCACTGTTTTAGATGTGATAAAAAACAATTCAAATCGTGAGATATCAGTTGCACCTTATGTGAATATGACAACAAGTGGTGGCGATAAAATATCTTCGGTTGTTGAAACTGGCGGTGTTGTTTACGCTAACTCAAAGTTAGATTATACAAATTGGAACAAATTGAATAAAAAATCTGTTGCATATTCTACTGTGCGTGGGTCTGTTGGTTTTGCCGAACAATATTGGGAAACAATCGCAGCCATGGACGCAAACGATCAAACAATCAGTTTGAAAAAAAATGGCGATTTATATTTTTCGCAAACAAGTGCTGCGCCAATAAAAATCGCTGCGAAATCAGAAAAAGAAATCAAAACTTATATCTTTGCTGGGCCACGTATGGCAGACCTTTTGAACGGGGCTGCTGATAAAATCCCAGGGATAAATAAAACGATGGATTATGGTTGGTTTTGGTTCTTTGCTCAGCCTATGTTATGGACAATAAATTGGTTGTATGATTTGGTTGGCAATTATGGTGTCGCGATTATTTTGATGACTTTGATTTTGCGTATTTTGATATGGCCATTAACACGCAAATCTTATGTATCAACAATGAAAATGCAAAGAATGCAACCTGAATTACAGCGCGTTCAAAAATTATATGCTAATGACAAGGCGCGTCTTCAAATCGAAATGATGAAGATTTATCAAACACACAGAACATCGCCTATGTCGGGATGTTTGCCAATGTTGATTCAAATCCCAATCTTTTTCGCTTTGTACAAAGCATTGTTGATTTCTGTACCGATGCGTTCTGCGAACTTTTTGTGGATTTCTGATTTGGCGGTAATGGATCCATACTTTATATTGCCGATTTTGATGGGGGCAACAATGTGGTTGCAACAGTACTTACAAACACCGCCAACCCAGGCCGGGGCGAATGATGCATTTGCATCTACACAACGTGTGATGAAATGGATGCCATTGATATTTACAGTAATGTTTGCGTGGATGCCTGCGGGGTTGGTGCTTTATTGGACTGTATCTAATTTATTCGGCATATTACAAATGTATGTGATTAAAAAAACAAATAAATAAAAAATGCCCGTTTGGGCATTTTTTATTTATGTTTGCGTAAATATTTGAAAAGCGCATAAGGTGTTTGTATGCTGATTTTCTTTATTCCGCAGAATCTTTTTGTAAATTGAACACAAGTCAAAGCGCGAATATTCAAAGCGCTTTGTGGAACGATTTTTGTGTTGTGTTCGATAAATTCCCATCCATGCGATTGAAGTATTTTTATATCACGTTTTTTGATAGGGATAATAGTAATATTATGTGGATTCGTAAATTGGTAAATTTTGCACCTGTTTCGTGCGCTGATAATAGGGGCACAATGTCTGAACTTTTTACAGAATATATGCGCAATAACTTTATGTGTCCTAGGTGAAAAGCCAATATAAAAAATCATGCGAATCCCTTTATTTATTTGTTATAAAAAAATAGTCTGATTTTTTATTTCGCAAATCAGACTATCAATCAACCACCCAACCTTTTTTTATCGTGTATTCGGTTAATATTTTCATGGCAGATTCCCAAAGTGCCGCTGCTTTATTTTCGCTGTAAACATATTGATGCGGCGCGCGTCTTTTATCACCGAATTTTTTCATTACTGTTAATTGTTCTTCTGTTAATTTGCCGCACAGATACAATTTCGTTATCAATGTTTCTATGTCAATCAATTCACACGGTCGTTTAACAGAAGGTCTATTGTGGTTAAATCCATTTTGTATTGATTTTGAATACATAAACCAAAACCATAATTGTTCTGCATTTTGAAATTTTTCAAAATAACATATGTTTGGATGTTCCAATGCATTGTTGTTTATCATAGTTTCCCCTTAGTTTTTTTTGTTAACAAAAAAATCCGCAAAAGCGGATTTCTCTCTTATTCAACAGTTATTGGCGGGAAACAATCACCACCAGAATCAGGGCAACAATTCCACCCAGCGTCGCCCATGTCGGTAAATGTTTCACCGGCACAACAGCCATTTGAATCTGGAGCATTACCGTCATCACAAGTTAATACATCTTGTTCAACGGTTTCAGCAGGTTTTGCGAAAGGATTCATTATATTTCCTTCGTCATCGTATTTTAAGCCAAGTACTTCGGTATTATATGCCTTTTGTTGAGTTTCATCGCCATATAAATTTAAAGTATTTGTCTTTTGATCATAACTTGCATCGCCATATTTTTGTGCAGCCTGTTCACTTACATTTTGAGAATAAGCAGATTGTTTCGCATTGTTTATCGCAACGTAATTTAATGATTCGCAATACAATAATACTGTTCTGTATTCATAACCGGACTTTGCCCAATCAGAATTCTTTACAATGGTCCATTTGCCAGTGCTGTCAGGTGCGCAATATTGTTGTAGGTCAAATGAACGAACCTGGCCAACCCAAGACGCATCATTAGGATTTGGTTGTGCCTTGGCCTTAACAGAATCCCATTTACGACGTTCTTTGGAACCAGCAGTAATCGCAGAACATTTTTTATTATCAGCGCCTTCGCAGGATACAATCAAATCAACCGGTGAAAATACATTTATACGTGTTCCCGCAGCAATAGAAAATGGTGGTACAGTATTATCAATTGCATCAACCAATAACTTTTGAGTGATTTTATTCCATGTATTGATAATATCTTGCTTTGCCATTTCTGATGAACGAATTGTTCCAGATTGAACAACAGTATTATTGTCCAAATCTATTTGATTAATAACAGTATCAGCAATAGGCGCAATCATATTCACAGCCGCAGGTACTAACGATGTCAACAATGGCATAACCATTTGTTCGATGTAATCAGTGCTGCCATGGCCTGGAACACCCATACGACCCTGGGCATCAGCAGAATAAGGATCTTGACCGTCGTTCAGGAAATTGAATTCAACACCATCTGGACGAACAAACTGATACCATCTTATGTTCATACGACCAAATGCCTGGTATGGTCCTGGCAATTCGCCATCCAAATAACCCATTAACAAAGTTCCAGTTGGCAATATTATCGTGCGACCATCATCAGAATAAACATTTCTGTCCACAGTGGCACGAACAGGCAAACTGTGGTTTCTGTTTGGATCACAATCTTTACCCGCCTTATTACAGCCATAAACACTTGGATCAGCACGAACTTCTGAAACAATTGTTGCAGGAATTGGTTTGAATTGACGCAAGATAAATGTTCTGTCATAAGGTAAAGAAGAGGTCACAGATTCACCCGCACCAGAACCTGTTAATATAGCAACCTTGGTTTCGTCTTTGCGATTACGATTAAATTTACGTTCTGCGCTGAATTGGTTTCTTATCGCTTGGCCATCTTGACTGGTCGCGAACCATTGCGCAGATTGACCAAAATCGCCATTTTTCGCAGCAACACCAGAATTTTGTGGCGCTGATAATTGTGGCATAGTAAGTCCCCTGTCGCGAACATTTCTGTATCCAATATGATCTGAATCTGTTCCAATCTTGGACCCGTCGGCCAAAGAAGTGATAATACCAGTCGTCAAATTATATTTACCGGTTGGATTAGAACAAGTCTTATCCGAAAAAGGATAAAAATAATTTGTTCCACGTTCTGGCTTTATCCAACCGATTTGATTTCCTGAAACATCATAACCTGGTATCGCAAATTCAGAACATTGTCTTGGTGGCTGTTGTGGTTCAACAGGTTTTGTTTGCGCAATCCCTTCGTCATAATTGTTTTTGAAAGGATTTGGGCGCACTATGATATCAATGTCCTGATCAATATTTACCGGTTCTGGTTCTTCGTATTCAACCGGTGTTTCTGGTTCAACCACAGGTTCTTTCACTGGTTCAGGTTCTGGTTTGCGTTCAATCTGTTTTGGTTTTTCTTCATAAGCACTGAAATCCACGGACACTTCTTCAGTGTTCACAACATCATCAGCCGAATCAAGATACCAAGTGATAATCATTTTTGTATTCGAAGAAGACTTTGGTTGTGTAGGTGTATAAATCACAGTAATTGTACAATCGTCTGTTTCATCATACACACAATTATTTGGCGTAGTGAAACTTTTATCAGCAATCTTAATGCTTTCAATTATCACAGGCACATTCACAGTAATATTAACCTTGGTGCGTTCTGATTCACCAACCTTAACATTATCGAATTTTATGTTCTTTGGATTGATATTAAAATTGACGCGCGTTTCTTGAACAGGTTCTTTCACCGGTTTTGAACGATTTGTCAAAAGCAAAGTCAACAATATGGTGACAATCAAGAACGCCACAATAAGCAACAGCCACTGGGCATACGCCGGCGTACTTGAACGAAAGTCATCAAATTGTTCTTTTATGTATTTCATATCTATTACTGTATCCTAACTACATAACAACTTGCACCACTGAACTTTAATAATTGATCGCATAACTTTTGCGCGGCATCTATATCAGCCAATGGACCAATACGCAAACGATACAGACGCGCAGTCGCAGAATCAGCACCCAAATCGCCAACACCCTGTTCGTCCACAGCAAAGAATACACTGTTCTTATAAGGTGTTAAGATTCCGGCACCATCTTCGCCACTGAACTTTGCCAATAATTCTGTCCAGTAATCATTTAAAGCCTTAACCGAAGTGTCGGATTTTAATTCAACAGCAACACCAGATTGATTGCTTGGAATCAATGGAATATTTGATTGTGGCAAATAAGAACCAGCCGTAGAACGTGCCGCCGGAACCATATTCGCGCCACCAACAGATACTGCAGCCGCATCATACGCATACCCAGCATTATTTGGTTGATCATAAATAAATGTTGGTGTTGTTGAATAATAATCATTTACATTGGCATTTATCGCATATATTTCATCATTATAAGCGATAGAATTTAACGATTGATTCGCAGCCAATGATTGTGCAACATTAGCCTCAGCCAATGCCATAACCGACGCTGTATCAGCAATCAAGAAAGGTTTTGTACGTTTTTTGATACAAACAATTCTTTGACCACTGCGAAGAACCATATCACCCACAGCCTCTACAATCAAAAGGCGTCCGTCTTCGCCGTCTGTGCGGAAACCAACAGGGCTTTCGCCACCTTCGACCAAAAGAGACACCACAGGACGTTGTGTCATAGATATAACCTTGTCCCCGAAATCGATATAAGTAAATATGCGGTCGCGCCATACACGTTCAGGTGCGATAACATAATCGTCTGGATTTGGAACAAATATATCCAAGTCAAAACGAAATTCAGATGGATCAATTTTCATAGTTTTTATCCAACCATAATCTTCACCGTCCACACCAATAGTAGAAGTCGAAGTGGTTGATGTCTTTTTAAATATAGAACCCATCGCGCCCGCAGGTGTTGTCGCATTATTAGACACAACGACATTAGCGCCAGAGCCAGCAGAAATATCAACCTGGGAATACGTGATGTCGCCAGAATTAATAGGATAGGCACGCAAATAAAAGATATATTTATTTCCAGATTGGCCGGTCACGATCATATTGGTATCATTACCATTGTTTTCATCAGTCGGTGTGATATACATAGATTGATCGCCCGGATTTGCATCAATTTGGAATAACGCTTCGTTCCCAGTGACGATATCAGCAATCTTTTCACCGTTTGGCAAAGTTACCAATGTTGCCATCCCAGCACGTGTTTTAATTGGTAATACTGTGCCGGTTGACCAAGTCAAATTTGCATACCCTGGTTTCAAAGAACCCGCCGCCATATTTGCATTTGGATTATCCCAAGCAGCCTGGTACACAGCCATCGCAGGGCAAGTGCAACATAACACAGCCAACAAAGAAATATTAAATTTGCAACATTTTATAAAAGTCATCTTTTATAATCCTTTCCTTTATACGCCTTTACTAAAAAACCTTTACAAAGATTTTAGCGTCCTGAATCCAACGGGTCGCCGTTGCCACTTAAAATCGTGTATTCAACAACCTTAGTCCCCAATGGATTATCACGCAATTTGTTCAGGTTTTCCAACGTGTTCGACACATTTTTATCCAAAACAGATTGTATTCTTAACCGTATCTTATAATTTTTTTGTGTGGTCTGTCCACCAATATTTTTACACACCCATGCAAAAGTGACGACGTATTCATCATAGTTCGAATTATGGTTTGTTTTTACCACAGCCTGTTCATTATTTTTATTGTAAAAATCAACAGAACAAGAAAGGGCAGGCGGCTGTTCAGCAGAATTATATTCGCCATATAAATTTGTGCGTGTCATCGCGGCATAAACCCTGTTGCTGGACCAAGGTTTTATAACAGTCGTCCAATTTTTACGTGTTATCGCGGCATTTGGCATCAAAGTATTACGGACGATAATGTATTCGCGAACAAAACCTTCTTCGTAATTGGCAAGTGCCTGATCGTTTAAAGAATTTGGAACAAGTGGTTCAATTGCCGCGTTCACAGACAAAGTATGATTACGCAAGAAAAATACTTCTGGTCGTTCAAGTGGCATCATTTTGAACAAAGCAATAACCAAAGCAGCCAACACAACCAGTGATGTTGCCAAAACGAACATCAATATTCTTGACATTAAAACCGGCGGTTTTACTATGTTTGCCACGTTAACCCCTACATTATTCGTTTTGATTTTAGACAATTTTATTTACAAAGCGCAAGTGAAAAATAAATCGATTTTTATTATTTGAAATTTTTTGTTTGTTTTATGTTTTTTTTGTGATACAATATCCCATGTCAGGAAGTGTTTTCTTGATGAGGTGTCAGAACCTGTTTTAAGTCCGTCCGGGAAGACGTAAAATCTCCAACGTTATGGTTGGAGAGCGTGAAATACTAAAATAAGCGCACAATTTGACTTAAAGTTGTTCTGAATCTCCAACCGCCCGATTTTTTCAGGGTGGTTGCCATTTGGAAAAAGAGGGAATGATAATATGAACAAATTGTGCTTGTTTTCTGTGTTGACCGCAATGTGTGTAAATGCAGCATATGCGGCAGATATCGCGTCAAATGCAACAACTGCGCAGTGCGTCGAACCGACATTGCATCGTTATGAAGGTACAGCAAATCTTCAGGCGCAGTGGGAGGCAAATACAGTTCCACTTCGTTGGTACAGTAATTACACGATGATAAATCCCACAGATGCAATAGATGATTGTGAATATTCTGGTTCATTAACACGTCCAACAAACCCAAGCAGAACAGGATATACATTTACGGGATGGACAGTAAGTCCAAAGGTAGAATTTAGTACATTGTCATTAGGTTCTGCGACAGCAATATCATATGGTAAAGGCGAAGCTATAAGTAATCACAAAGACTATTGTTGGTATTATGATACGGCGGATCATTACGGATATGACATATGTAATATGAGTGAGTTCACAGAATTACAACAATACGAATGGAAGCAAAATTTCACAAACGGAACAGTGTACGGCATGGCACACTGCAGTGCATTACCAGGGAACAATTACAGTGGAACATGGCCGGCTGAGAATAGGGCAAATTACACATCAACGCTTGATGCCATGAACACATACGACACGCAACACAACACGGAAGAAAAGAAGTATTGTTGGTGTCAGGCGACAGGTTATAAGGCAACGAACCAAAGTACGATACAAAGGCCTTTGTCGTCCCTTGCTTGGGTGTTCGGCAACGACCGCGGGTCCGCGTCCGCTTGCGCGCGCAGCTGTGCGGCGGTCTGCGCGGACGGCGTCCGCGGGCATTCGGCCTTTCGCGCCGCCGTATTCAAAGCAGAAGATTAGTTGAAAAGTTTTTATACCAGTTCGGTCGGTTTCCCCCGACCCGAAACACCCCCGCTTTTCCCAGGTTGCGGGGGTTTGTTTTTTTTGCTTTTTTTTATCCGCCTTCACTTCGTTACGGCGCGACCTTTGGTTACTGGGGGGCTGCCCGGGGCAGAGGGTAAAAAATGCTTGCTATAATTTTTTTAAACCTTTATAATATTTCCGCTTGATTTTTAATATTGGTGTGCTATGCTTTCACCGATTATCGGTGTAATAATGGCAAAGTGCCGTGCGTTTATGGGGGTTGGTACGTATAAAAAGTAGTTCAAAGGGGCTTAGTTCAACGGTAGAATATCGGTCTCCAAAACCGCGGATGAGGGTTCGATTCCTTCAGCCCCTGCCAAAAAAAGCATTGATAAAACGTGGCAAAAAAAACTGGAAAAATATGAAAAAAATAATTGAATTTATCAAATCAGTACGAAGTGAATGGTTTAAAATTACTTGGCCAACACGTGAAACTGTTATTAATACTACATTTATGATATTGTTGTTTTCTGGTATCGCTGCGTTGTTCTTTTTTGTAATAGACAGCATTTTGAATGCTTTGGTGAACTGGATTTTCTAACAGAACAAAGGGATAAGGCATGGAAGAAAAGATGCAGTGGTTTGTCGTTAATGTTCATACTTCTTGTGAAGACAAGGTGGCACGTGAATTGCGTGAACAAATAGACAAACGTAAATTAAATGCTTATTTTGGGGAAATATTGGTTCCAACACGCGAAGTTTCAGAGGTTAAGGGTGGAAAACGCGTCAAAACAGAAAAGAAATTTTTTCCAGGTTATATCGTTGTTCAAATGGTTATGAACAATGAAACTTTTTCTTTGGTTAAATTGATGCCCCAGGTTGTCATGTTCTTGGGTCAAAAGGTTAAAAATCAATCTAAACCAATTCCTATTAGTGAGGCAGAAGCGCGTCGCCTTTTGAAACAGGTCGAAGAAGGTTCTGTTGTCACCGAAGACACTGTTTACGAAGAAGGTCAAGAAGTTCATGTTATCGATGGACCGTTTGCGAACTTTAATGGTATTGCGTCCAATGTTGATAATGTGAAACAAAAGATGACAGTGACTATATTGGTATTTGGGCGTGAGACCAGTGTTGAACTGGAATTCTCTCAGGTCGAAAAGATTTAGTGGAAACACTGAATATAAAAAACGTGGTAGATGCGCCACATCGCACCACAACACTAACCAGATGTTAAAAACATCACAAAAAACGGAGTGAAGTTATGGCAAAAAAAGAACTTAAAGGGATAGTGAAACTTGTCGTCCCTGCCAAACAAGCAAATCCTGCGCCACCAATTGGACCTGCGTTGGGTGCTGCCGGTGTTAATATTGCTGAATTTTGTAAGCAATTTAATGATAAAACAGCAGATAAAGAACCAGGAATGCCAATTCCTTGCATAATTACTGTTTATACAGATCGCAGTTTCGAATTTATTATGAAATTGCCACCTGTATCTTATTATATCAAAAAAGCATTGAAATTGAAAATTGGTTCTCATAAACCTGGTCGCGAATTTGTTGGTACTATTACCAAGGCGCAAATCGAAGAAATTGCAAAGAATAAAATGCCTGATTTGAATTGTTCTACTGTTGAATCAGCAATGAATATCGTTGCTGGTCAATGCCGTTCTATGGGCGTAAAGGTGGAGGACTAAGTCATGAAAGTTACAAAAAGAAAACAAACTTGGTCCACATTAGACCCAAAGAAAGTTTATACTTTGAACGAAGCAATCGAAACATTGCGTGGCTTTTGTTCTAAGAAATTTGACGAAAGTTTGGAAATCGCAATCAGACTTGGTATCGATGTGACCAAGGCAGACCAAAATATTCGTGGAATGTTGTCTTTGCCAAACGGTACTGGTAAAACAGTGCGCGTTGCAGTATTTACTGTGAACAGCCAAGACGAAGCCAAAAAGGCTGGTGCTGATGTTGTTGGTGGCGAAGAATTGATTGAAAAAGTTGCTAATGGATTTTTGGATTTTGATCGTGTTATCGCAACACCTGATATGATGCCAAAAATGTCCAAAGTTGCCCGTGTTTTGGGACCAAAAGGCTTGATGCCAAATCCAAAACTTGGCACTGTCACAAACAACGTAGCAGAAGCAATCGCCAATGCAAAGGCTGGACAAATTGAATACCGTGCTGAAAAGAAAGGTATTATCCATGCTGGTATTGGTAAAATGTCTTTTGCCACAGATAAATTGGTCGAAAATGCGAACGCATTGATTGAACAATTGAAAAAAGTTAAACCTGCAACTGCCAAGGGTCAATACATCTTGGGCTGCAGCGTTGCTACAACTCAGGGCCCAGGTCTGAAAGTTGAAGTAAAATAATTTATGGTGGGTTCGCCCACCATAAACACGAGATTTCTGTCCGAGACTGATGGTGTGAACAAAATCACTTAATTCCCATCATAGACAAAGAAAAATTCTTTGGGGCAGAAAACGAAGCCCCACCCGTGGGAAACCACAGATGGAAAGTTAACAAAAGAAGCTTAAAAGGATATATAGATATGAGACGCGAAGAAAAATCAGACTTGATTTCAGCGTTGCAGTCGTCCTTGAAAGAAGCAGACGGTGTTTTCGTTGTTGAAAACCATGGTTTGACAGTAAAAGAAATGGAAGCTTTGCGTAATGAATTGCGTGATAAAGTTTCTTTGTTCAAAGTTGTCAAAAACCGTTTGATGAAATTGGCGTTGAAAGACACTAATTTTGAGGCTGTGTCCGATTTGATGAAACGCCCAACAGCTGTTGCTGTGGCAACTGATGCGTTGGCGGTCACCAAAGTTTTGGCGAAATTTGCTGATGAACACCAAAATTTAACAATTGTTGGTGGAAAAATGGATGCAGAACTTCTTGATGTGAACGGCGTTGTGCAATTATCCAAGCTTCCATCCTTGCTTGAAATTCGTGGTACTATCGCACGTATATTGATAGAACCAGCATCACGCTTGGCACGTGTTTCAGCAGAGTATGGAAAAAAACAAAATTAAAAACTCAAAAACAGGAGTAAGAAATGGCAGATATTCAAAAAATAGTTGAAGAATTGTCAAAATTAACTGTTCAAGAAGCAGTTGAATTATCCAAAGCATTAGAAGAAACATGGGGCGTAAGCGCTGCTGCTGCTGTGGCTGTTGCTGCTGGCCCTGCTGCTGGTGCTGCGGCTGAAGAAAAAACAGAATTTGATGTTATCTTGGCTGATGCCGGTGCAAACAAATTGGCTGTTATCAAAGCCGTTAAAGACATTACTGGTTTAGGTTTGGGCGAAGCAAAAGCTTTGGTCGAATCTGCACCAAAGGCTGTCAAAGAAGCAGTTGCTAAAGATGAAGCTGAAAAAATGAAAGCGACATTAGAAGCAGCTGGTGCAAAAGTAGAAATGAAATAATTTCTGCTTTGGAATCATTGATTCCAAAATAAAATTGCACTTGATGCAATTTCGCCGCCCGCCAAGATAAAAAAATCTATGGCGGGCACACAGGCGTAAAAAGGTGATAAACTTTTTTCGTTTGCAAAATAAAAACACAGAAGAAAATAAAAGGATTCAGAAAATGGCAGTTATCCAGAAACTTAGAAAATCTTTTGGTAAAAGTTTTTTGCAAACTCCGCTTCCTGATTTGGTTGAAATTCAGTATAATTCTTATAAAGATTTCTTACAGGCTGATGTTGCCCCAGAAAATAGAAAAAATATGGGACTTCAAAATGTATTCAAATCTATGTTCCCGATTAAAGATTATGCGGGAATTGCGGATTTGGAATTCATTGAATATACATTGGATAAACCTGTATACAATGTTCAAGAATGCATGCTGCGCAATTTGACGTATTCCAGCAAACTGAAGTTGAAGCTGAGATTGATATTGTGGGATGTTGCGGAAGATGGTAAAAAATCTTTGCGCGATATCAAAGAACAAGAAATATTTATGGGCGACGTTCCTTTGATGACAGAACGTGGCAGTTTTATTGCTGCGGGTGTGGAACGTGTTGTTGTATCGCAAATGCACCGTGCCCAAGGTGTTGTTTTTGGAACAACAAAAGAAGCAAAAATTGCCGGCAATCCAGAAACTTATACTGGACGCATAATTCCAGAACACGGTTCTTGGATTGATTTTGAAGAATCCAAAGGAATTATTTATGTCCGTATAGATCGCAGACGCAAAATACCTGCAACTGTTTTGTTGCGTTGTTTGCCATGTGCTGCGGATGAAAAGAAATTTGCTGCTGATCCACGTAAAACAAATATCATGGGGATGAGCGCGGAAGAAATTTTATCAACTTTCTATAAACAAATCCCATTGTCTTTTGATGGCAAATTGTGGGTTGGTGATGTCGCAAGTTTTGAAGGCTTGGAAAAATATCGTTTGAATTATGATTTGATTAATCCAAAAGATAAAAAAGCATTGGCGAACAAGGGCGATCGTTTGAATGCAAAACGTTTGGCAAAGATTGCAAGTGCTTCCAAAAAATTTGGTATTGAACGCGATTCTTTGGTTGGTGAATATTTATTCAGTGCTGTGAAAAATGGCGATGAAGTTTTATTCCCAGAAGGTACAGAAATCACAGATGAAGTATTGAACGAATTGGAAAAATTGGGTGTGAAAAACATTTCTTTGATTTCAATTGATAATACAACAATTTCTGCACATATGCGTAATACTTTGATGGCAGATAAAACGTCAAGCCGTGAAGAAGCTTTGATTGCTATCTATGACTTGGTACGTCCAGGTGAACGTCCAACAGTCGAAGCGGCACTTAATTTGTTCTTGCGTCAAGGTTTTGACCCGGCGTATTATGATTTGTCTGCGGTTGGTCGTTTCAAAATGAACAAGCGTTTGAAAATTGATTCTGGCAAAAAACCAGAAGATGAACGCACTTTGACCAAGGCTGATTTCTTGGCGGTTTTGAAAACATTGACTAATATCATTGACCACAAAGATGTTATCGATGATATTGATAATTTGTCTAATCGTCGTGTCCGCGCAGTCGGCGAATTGTTTGAACAAACTTTCCGTACAGGTATGTTGCGTATCGAAAGATTGGTTCGTGAAAGTTTGACATCGCCAAATATCGCGACAATGCAACCACAAGATGTTATCAACGCAAAACCATTGATGTCTTTGGTTTCTGAATTCTTGGGAACATCACAATTATCCCAATTTATGGATTCTTATAACCCATTGGCCGAAGTGGAACACAAACGTCTTGTTTCCGCATTGGGACCTGGTGGATTGAATCGTGAACGCGCTGGAATTGATGTGCGCGACGTGCATCCAACTCATTATGGAAGATTGTGCCCAATTCACACCCCAGAAGGTGCGAACATTGGTTTGATTTCTCACTTGTCTTCTTATGCACGTGTTAATCCATACGGATTTATTGAAACACCATACTATGTTGTGAAAAACAGTAAAATCACAGATGAAATGGTGTATTTGACTGCTGATGAAGAATTGGGTCATAAGATTGCCCAGGGTAATACACCAACAACATCATCTGGTGTTTTGGCAGAAGATATGGTGACTGCACGTGTAGATGGCGAATTCGTTATGGTACCAAAAGACGAAATTGATTTAATCGACGTGGCACCACGTCAGGTGGTATCTATCGCAACTGGCTTAATCCCATTTGTGGCGAACGACGACGCGAACCGTGCTTTGATGGGTTCGAACATGCAACGTCAGGGTGTTCCATTGATGCGTGTCGAAGCACCATTGGTTGGAACAGGTATCGAACGCGAAGTGGCACGTGATTCAAGAACTGGTAAAGTCGCGAAACACAGCGGTGTTGTTGAATCTGTTGATGCAAACCGTATCGTGGTTAAATGTATGAATTCACGTAATGTCGTGACAGGTGTTGATATTTACAACCTTGAAAAATTCGGCCGCTCGAACGGTGAAACTTTGGTTCATCAAAAACCACTTGTTCACGTTGGCGACAGAATTTCCGCCGGCGACATTATCGCAGATGGTTCGTCAATGAATTATGGTGAATTGGCTTTGGGTCGCAATGTCTTGGTTGCTTTCGTGCCATGGCGCGGATACAACTATGAAGACGCGATTGTGATTTCTGAACGTATCTCTCGTGATGACGTTTATACATCTATCAAGATTGTTGAAAAAGAAATCAAATTACGTGATACCCAACTTGGCCCAGAAAGTTTCACACGCGACATTCCAAATGTCGGTGAAGAAGCACTTAAAAACTTGGACGAATCTGGTATGATTTATGTTGGTGCGCGCGTAAAGCAGGGCGATATTTTGGTTGGTCGTGTTTCACCAAAATCTGAAACTTTGTTGACCCCAGAAGAAGCGTTGTTGCGCAACATCTTTGGTGAAAAGGCTTTGAACGTCAAAGATACTTCATTAAAGGTCGGTCCAAACGAAGAAGGTACTGTCATTGGTGTCAACGTTTTGACAAGACATGGTGTCAAGAAAGACGACAGAACACAAATGATTGAATTGCAAAAAATAGAACAAATCAATAAAAGCCGTGATGAAGAAACTGCGATTATTGAAAATGGTTTTGCTGATCAAATCTTCCAGTTGGCTGAAAACGTGACAATTTCCGCCGGTACGGGCAGTTTGAAACCTTTTGTTGGTAAGAAATTAACAGCAGAAGTGTTCGAAGGTATCCGTCCATCTGATATTAAGAAATTGGTTGTTTCTAATAAAGAAATCCAGGCGAAGATTGATGAATTGCGCGAACAACACGTTATCAAATTACAAGAATTGAATGAACGTGCTGATGCTGAAATTGCCAAGGCAACAGAAAGCACAAGTTTGGCCGCTGGCGTTTTGAAAGAGGTCAAAGTTTATATCGCACACAAGATGAAATTACAGCCTGGTGATAAAATGGCTGGACGTCATGGAAACAAAGGTATCGTATCCCGCGTCGTTCCTATTGAAGATATGCCATATATGGAAGACGGAACACCTGTTGATATCGTTTTGAATCCTCTTGGTGTGCCAAGCCGTATGAATATCGGCCAGATATTTGAAACCCATCTTGGTATGGCGGCGCGTGCGCTTGGTAAACAAATCGGCGACGTTTTGGATGAAGTAAAACAAAAACGTGCTGTCACCGACGATTTGCGCGCAGTAATGGGTAAGATATACGGCAAACAAGTTGCTGAAAAATTGGAAAAGATGACGGATACAGACGTCCGCGCCGAAGCTGCGCTTTTGCGCAATGGTGTTCCAATGGCAACGCCTACATTTGATGGTGCAACACCGGCTGAAATCAAATCAATGTTGAAATTGGCTAAATTACCAGAATCTGGACAATTCACATTGTATGATGGTGTGACTGGTGAAAAATTTGCCCGTCCTGTGACGGTTGGTGTAATGTACATGATGAAGTTGCATCACTTAGTTGATGAAAAGATTCATGCTCGTTCAACCGGAAACTATTCTTTGGTCACACAACAACCTTTGTCTGGTAAGGCACACATGGGTGGTCAGCGACTTGGAGAAATGGAAGTTTGGGCATTGGAAGCACACGGTGCAGCGCATCTGTTGCGTGAAATGTTGACGGTAAAATCTGACGATATTGTTGGAAGAAATAAAATGTATGAATCAATTATTTCTGGAAACAACGATATCCAAATGGGTACCCCAGAAGCATTTAACGTTTTAGTGCGTGAATTGCGCGGACTAGGTTTGGCATTAAACCCAAAGAAAATGGACTAGTGGCCGGGCCATCAGGCGATTGTTAAAATCGCCTGCCGGCCACAAGGCACTTTTAGTGATAAAAGGAGCAAAAACACATGACAAATATGTTGCAAAAGATATTTGGACAAATAGAAACCAAGGAACAATTTGATGCTTTGCGTATTTCTATTGCGTCCCCAGAAGAAATTCTTTCTTGGTCGCATGGTGAAGTGAAAAAGCCAGAAACAATCAATTATCATTCCTTGAAACCAGAAGCCGAAGGTTTGTTCTGTCAGCAAATTTTTGGACCTGTCAAAGATTACGAATGCGCTTGCGGAAAATATAAACGTATCAAATTCCGCGGTGTTATTTGCGAACGTTGCGGTGTAGAAGTTGGTTCTTCGGCTGTGCGTCGTGAACGTATGGGACACATTAAATTGGCGATTCCTGTGGCACATACATGGTTTTTACGCGAAGGTAAAATCGCAACTTTGTTGAACAATTTGCCACAAAAGAAATTGGAACAAGTTATTTCTTATGATGCATATATTGTGACTGAACCTGGCCTTACCAGTTTGAAACAATATGATGTCATCAGTGAAGATGAATACCAGGCTGCTGTTGAAGAATTTGGCGAAGATTCTTTCCATGTTGGTATTGGTGCCGAAGGTATTCGTTCCATCATCGCGAATTTGGATATGGGCGATGAAAGAACACGTTTGCGTGCTGAGTTGAAAGAAACAAAATCAGAAGCAAAACACAAAGCAATCATCAAACAATTAAAGTTGGTTGAATCTTTCTTGGATTCCAAGACAGAACCACAATGGATGTTGCCTGATATTATTCCGGTTATCCCACCAGATATGCGTCCACTTGTTAATTTGGATGCCGGGCATGTTGCTGCGTCTGATTTGAACGATTTGTATCGTCGCGTGATTATCCGTAATAATCGTTTGAAAAGATTTATGGAAATGCATGCGCCTGAAATCATCGTGCGTAATGAAAAACGTATGTTGCAAGAAGCGGTTGACTCATTGTTCGATAATGGACACAAGGCACGTCCAATGGTTTCACAAAACCGTCGTCCTTTGAAATCGTTGTCAGATTCATTGCGTGGTAAATCCGGTCGTTTCCGTATGAATATGTTGGGTAAACGTGTGGATTATTCTGGGCGTAGTGTTATTACACCAGGACCAACACTTCGTATGCACCAGGTTGGTTTGCCAAAGACAATGGCGTTGGAATTGTTTAAGCCATTTGTTTATGCTAAATTGTTGGCTGGCGATTATGCTAATACATTAAAGACAGCACGCAAGATGGTTGAAAACGGTGAAGACATCGTTTGGGAAATCTTGGAAAAGGTTATATATCAACATCCTGTGTTGTTGAACCGTGCGCCATCTTTGCACAGATTGTCGCTTATCGCTTTTGAACCAGTTTTGATTGAAGGCAAGGCAATTCGTTTGCACCCATTGGTCTGCAAAGGATTCAATGCGGACTTTGACGGTGACCAGATGTCTGTCCACGTTCCTATTTCTTTAGAGGCACAATTGGAAGCACGCACATTAATGTTATCAACAAATAACGTTTTGTCGCCGGCAAACGGTGAACCTATGACTGTGCCATCACAAGACATGGTGTTGGGCGTGTACTATATCTCTTTGATTAATGGTGAACACGACGAAAAGAAATCACCTCGTTTTGTAAACATGGACGAAATCAAATTGGCGTTGGAAAACAAAGCAATCACATTGCATACACCAATCTATGCGCGTGTCAATGGGCAAACTTATGCAACAACAGCGGGTCGTATGATTTTGGGCGAACTGTTGCCAGAAGGTATGCCATTTGATTCTGTGAACAAGGTTATGCCAGTTAAAGAAATCAAGAAATTGTTGGCCGCGACATATGAAAAATGCGGCGACAAAGCAATGATTTTGTTGGCTGACGCTTTGAAAGATACAGGTTTTGAACAGGCTGTACGCAGTGGTATTTCCATCGGGTTTGATGATATCGTTGTCCCAGAAGACAAAGAAGCAATCATTGAAAAATCTGAAAAGGCTGCGGCTGAAATTGAAAACCAATATCAAAACGGTTTGTTGTCCAGTGGCGAACGTCATAACAAGTTAATTGACTTGTGGCAGCATACAACTGACGAATTGGGTGATAAGGCTTATGCTTCGCTTGGTAATACAACTGGCGACAATTGGAATTCTATACATATGATGGCTTTGTCGGGCGCTCGTGGTTCTAAGGGTCAGATTCAGCAGTTGGCAGGTATGCGTGGTATGATGCAGAAACCAGACGGTTCTATTATCGAAGTTCCTATTATTTCGAACTTTAAAGAAGGTTTGACTATGTCTGAATACTTTACATCCACACACGGTGCGCGTAAAGGTATGTCGGATACGGCTTTGAAAACTGCTACGGCTGGTTATTTGACACGTCGTTTGGTTGACTTGGCCATTAATACAGTCATCACAGAACACGATTGTGGCACACATGAATTCATCACTGCGAAACCAGTGTACCAGGGTTCAACATTGTCTGTGCCATTGGGCGATGTGGTTTTGGGTCGTACTGCGGCACATGACATCGTTCATCCTTTGACCAAGGAAGTTATCGTGCCAGCTGGCGAATTGATTACTAAGTCAGCAGCGCGCCAAATCAATGAATCTGGACTTCCAAGCGTTGATGTACGAAGTGTTTTGACTTGCCAAAGCGATGGATTGTGTGCGAAATGTTATGGTATGGATTTGTCAAGAAACGCACTTGTCCATGTTGGCGAAGCGGTTGGTTTGATTGCTGGACAATCAATTGGTGAACCTGGAACTCAGTTGACTTTGCGTACCTTCCACATTGGTGGTATTGCCGAAGGTAATTCAGAATCTCACTTTATTGAAATGCCAGTAAGCGGAACGATAAAGTTGGAAAATGTTAACACAATTACTAATTCAGCAGGTCGCGTGGTCGTGTTATCACGTACTGGCAAAATTGGCGTTGTGGACAAAGATGGTAAAGAATTGTTCAGCGTCGCATTGCCTTATGCTTCTATGTTGTTGGTTAACGATGGCGATAAGGTTGAAAAAAGCCAAAAGGTCGCAGAATGGGATCCTTATTCCAACACTATTATCGCGGAAAAAGACGGTATTGTTTCGTTCAACGATTTGATTGAAAACGTTTCTTACCAAGAAGAAGTTGACGCAATTACCGGTATCGTTTCGCGTAAGGTTATAAACTGGAAGACTAATACCAAGAAAGCGCTTAGCCCGTCAATCCGCATTGTTGATGAAAGCGGCAATGTGATATCACTTGGCGGTAAAAAGATTGCCGAATACTTGTTGCCAACATATTCTACATTGAATGTGTCAAATGGTGACAAGATACATGCCGGCGATATTTTGGCGCGTATCCCTGTTCAAACCAAAAAGACAGGCGATATTACAGGCGGTCTGCCACGTGTTGAAGAATTGTTGGAAATCCGCCGTCCTGCGAATCCTGCTTTGTTGGCAGAGGTTGATGGCACAATCGAATTGGAAGATGCAAAATCCAAAATCATCATCCGTATTGAACCAACAGACGGCACAGCACCGGTTGAATACGCCGTACCAAAAGGAACTAATTTGTTGGTTCGCAGTGGCGATATTGTACACAAGGCTGATAAATTGGTCGATGGTGATCCTGTACCACAAGACATCTTGCGTATCTTGGGTCAAAAGGCTTTGGCACAATTTATGGTGGAACAAGTTCAACAGGTTTACCGCCTACAGGGTGTGTCTATTAACGACAAACACATTGAAATCTTGATACGTGAAATGACACGTCGTGTGGAAATCAGCGATCCAGGTGATACAACATTCTTGGCTGGTGCGGTTGTTGACCGTGTTGATTTCGAAGAAGAAAACGCGCGTGTTGCCAAAGATAATGGTCGCGTGGCAACGGCTTCCCAAGTATTGGTCGGCCTTACCCGTGCGTCATTGACTTCACGTTCATTTATATCCAATGCATCGTTCCAACAGACTACGAAAGTGTTGGTTGATGCGGCAATAAGTGGTTCAACTGATAAATTGGTCGGTGTTAATGAAAACCTTATTGTTGGTCGCCTTATCCCAATCGGAACAGGTGCGTATGTTCGTCGCGTTCGTGAAATCGCGAAAGAAGAAGAACGTGCGGAAAAACTGGCCCGTGAAGGTGGCAAACAACAACAGTTGTTGGATATATAGTAAAAAACATAGCCCGATAGGTCGCATGCGCGGCATATCGGGCTTTTTTATGTAATAAAAATTTTTACTTGCAAATGGCCAAGAATAGAATAGAATAACAGAGTCAAATATATAAAAGGATTGTAAAATGGCAACTCCAAAAAGTAAAACAAGTAAAGCACGTTCCGCACAACGTCGTTCTCATGACGCTTTGTCTGTAATGCCTGTGTCGGTTTGCAAAAAATGTGGCGAAAAGAAACGCCCACATCATGTTTGCCCGGCGTGCGGTTCAAAATAATCTTGTAAATACGGGAAATTAAGGGCATTGATGTTCTATTCATTTGCCCTTTTTATATTAAAATGAACGAAACAAAAAGAATTATTTCAGTTGACGCAATGGGCGGTGATCATGCCCCTGGGGCTGTGTTGGGCGGTATGAACCAGTTTTTGTACCAATACGGCGAAGACGGCGTCTTTTTCCGTGTTTTTGGCCAGGAAAAGAAATTGCGCGCAATGTTGAAAAAATTCCCACGTGTTGCACGTAATTGCGAAATCATCAATGCTGATAAAGTAATTGCCGGTGGCGATAAAATACGCGATGTTATTCGCCATGCCCAAGATACTTCGATGTATATGGCGATAAAAGACGTTCGCGACGGAAATTCTTCGGCCGTGGTGTCTGCTGGTAATACAGGGGTCTTGATGGCGCTTTCTAAATTGGCGTTAAAGACAGTTGATGGTATTTCGCGTCCTGCGATAACAACTATGTTGCCATCAGGAAATGGGGACAGCAGGGTTGTTGGATTGGATTTGGGCGCAAACGTCCAATGCGACGAAGAAATTTTGTTTGATTTTTCCATTTTGGGCAGTGTGTATGCCGAAATCATCGGTGGTATGGAACGCCCACGCGTCGGTATTTTGAATATCGGCGAAGAAGATACCAAGGGCAGTGAACCACTTCAAAAATTAAACAAAGTTTTGATGGAACATGTCGATGAATTGCCTTATGAATACATCGGCTTTGTAGAGGGGAATGATGTGACGTCCGGAAATGTTCAAGTTGTCGTCACAGATGGCTTTACAGGCAATGTTATGTTAAAAACGGTAGAAGGTACCGCCAAAATGATTGCACGCATTGTAAAGGCAAATTACAAGCGGTCTTTTTTGGCTATACTTGGAACATTTTTCCTTATACACCTTTTCAAAAGATTAAAGAATAAAATCGATCCACGTTCTTATGCCGGGGCGGTGTTTTTGGGGCTTAACGGCTTTTCAATAAAAACACACGGAAATTCTGATGCGCTTTCGTGGGCGAATGCGCTGGAATATGCAGCAAATTTGTGTAAATCAGACTTTTATGGCAAAATTCGTGAACGCACAAATTCTTTGGCCGGGATTAAAAACGAATTAAAAAATTTACCCGAAGATAAATAATTTAATAAAAAGATAAAAATGCCCGGGATTATTCCCGGGTGTTTTGTTGAAATAAACAATTCCCAGGCTTTGCGCCCGGGCTGTTATAGAACAATAAAAAAAAGCGTTGTTTCCAACGCTTTTTTGTTTTTATTGATCTTTTGAAGGATCATAGCAGACCAAACTTCCCGCATCTACACCGAAACCGTCAGAGGTAAGGGCATAGTGGTTTTCATACCCTTCTGGGCAAGAACATTCTGTCACACGACCGCCAGAAGAAATTGTTTTGACATAAACCTGGGTGCCGCCAGTCTGGTACAAACCTGTATCTGGATCGATTTCCCACAATTCGTATGGACATTCTGTATTTGGCCCCAAAGAGCAGTTGCTGTTCTTGCGTACAACTGGTACGTCTGGACAGTGGGCACATGATGTTGTTGTGCCATTATCAACCAAATAATCGCCAGAATTACATGTTAACAAGATACTTGCAACCCAGTCTGTCATTGCGCGCAATGTTAACTTTACACCTTCTGTGACTTGATAGCCGCCAACAGACATACAAGTTGTGATTTCCGAAGCACACGCATTAACCGCAGTTTTTGACGCTGTGGATGATGGGTTTGTTTCTTCGTAACCATTTGTGGATAAACATGATTGAACATCAGCACGGCATCCTTCGGCATAATCGTTCAAGATTTCATCTTGCTTAACCTTAATCTTGGCCAAAGTAGAATTCAAATACTGACGAACAACTTCGTTATCTGGGATATAGTTCTTGTTTGTCTTTTTGGTATTGAATGTATAGTCTTGACACTGTTTCATCACAGACGCACACATACCATGAACTTTGTCATTGCTGTCGATATAGCCGATTTTTTGTAATAAGTATGTTGCCATATCAGACGCGCTGTTTGTGTCTTTGGACTTTGTGTAATTCGTTTTCCAATTGGTCAAATGATAGTTGATATATTCGCCCAATGTTTCGTTTGTACCAAAACTCCAAGCGTTTTCGACTGTGCTGGTATTGGTAGCGTCTTTATAATCCCATGCGGAATAAAGATTGTACATACCCTCACTGCCCCAATTATCTTTTGTTACGCAATATGAAGCGTATACGCATTCATTGTTGCTGTTGCATGTTTGATCAGCAGGGCAAGGGTTATTGGCATCACAGATTTCGCCGCTTTCTGTACCGGCCGTCGCCGTACACATTTTTGTGCTTGTTCTTGGTTGTCCACCAGAAACGCCAGGTGTCCCACCCTTTACAATTTCGCCGTTTGCCAAATATTTGCCGGTTGGATCAAGGCATAATTCATAATCTGAACCACAGATATATTCGTCTTGCATACAAGAGTCAATAGCCGCAACACAACTGCGCAAATCATAAGAATTTCTGTTTTGCGCCAACAACAAACGCGCCTGTTGTAAGATAGTAGTCGCATTTGTCACGTTGTTTTTCATTTCAGAGTTAGCCTCATTCAAACTGCGTTCATAGGCAATACATTGTTTATCAATTTCCAAATCGTATGAATTTGTAATGACGTTCGCATCAATGCCCTGGGTTGTGCAGGAATTCAACACAGCAGTTTTACAACGATTCGCTGCAGTTTTATATAACTGTTCACCACGTTGATTGGAAACGCTGTTGGTATTTGTGCCTGTTGAACCCAAAAATGAATTCAAATCAAATCCAGATGTGAAATCAGCCGACAATAAACCATTTAAATCCAACGAAATGCCGCTGTTTAATGTGGACGATGTCGCAGACGGCGTGGAAACATCCACAATCTTTTTCTTTATCGCGTCCAAACTTGTTTTAAGACGTGAAGAATCAGAATTAGATTTCATGGAAAGTTCCGCCTCTGTCTCTGTGAAAAGAGATTCAATTTGGTCGCCACTTAAACCAATATATTTAATCTTTTGAACAACGTCTTGGAAATCTTCGGTGGCCTGGGCCAATGCAGCCTCAGTCTTTTCATAGTTCTTTAAATTCTTAGAACAAGAACATCTGCCCTGGTTGTCGTCCAAAACATTACAATAATTATCCATACATGCCGCGTATTGCGCCTTGCAATATTCGGTCAATTCCGCAATCGCAGTCAAATTATTAGTTGTAGAAGAAACATCTTCTTGGGTAATGGTCGTTGTTGTCGTCACAGGTGTCACAGTTGCTGCCAAACGGGCAGAAGCACGACGGTTTCCAACGCCAACACGTGAACTGTTTGAATTATACAAAGGTGTGCCAGAATCTTGTAATACATTAACCGAAGCAGAATTAGTTCTGTTTGTTGCCGGCAACACAGAATTAGTAGAAGCAATTCCAATACGTGCCGTCACAGGCTTTGTTGTTTGGGCGTTGCGTGATGTCACCGCAGTACGTGAAGCACGCTGGGCCGTAGATCTTTGTGCGACAGCAGGTGTCTTTGTCGTGCGTGATGTTGTTGCACGTGATGCGCCAGTTGTTGTTGTCCTTGGTGAAGAAGCAACCGCGCGTGAAGATGCATTTGTGCGTGAAGAAGTGCCTGTGCCAGACGATACAGCGCGCGATGCCGATGTAGAACGGTTGATAACCGGTCTTTGTGCGACATTTTGTTGCACATTGCTTTCTGTTAATTCATCTGTTTCGATTGCATCCATGACATCAATCATGTCGTCTGTATATTCGATTACTTCGTCGTAATATACCGGTGCAACCTCTGCAAAAGCAGGCAAAACAAGTAAACTACTTAGTACACTAATAAATCTTTTCATGGCAAAACACCCTTCCTTTTAGAATTATTTTATCACAACCCTAATACTTTTACAAGCATAAAAAATTCATTATTCGATAATTTTTACATTTGGACGTGCTTTGCGCAAATTTGATAAAGAAGTTTTTTGCGCGTTTTCGAAATCTTGTGGATTCCAAATTTGAAAACTGTTGCCGCGACCGACGAACAAAGCAGTGTCTTTGATGTTTGCGTGCTTTAATAATTCAGCCGGAATAACTATGCGGCCAGTCACATCAAAAGTCAAAGGACGCGCATCGGCAAAAAGCAAAGCGCTAAGGTCATCAAGGTCATTGTCAAACATTCCCATTTTATCGGTTGCGTTTGCAATCTTTTCCATGCGCGACATGGATAAACCTTCGATACAATTGTGTGTGAAAGAACGATAAAGCACAACGCCGGCAAAATTTTCATTGTTTAAGGAAGAACGAAAGGTGGCCGGTACAGAAATACGTCCTTTGGTATCCAAACGATTTTCATAAGATGAAAGAAACAGACCCATTTTTTCCGACTTTTATTTTAAGTTGCCTTTCGTTCTTTGTGGCAAATTTAGCAAATGTTTTTATGGTTGTCAATGACAAACTATAATTATATTATGGGATTTTATGGTTTTATGGTGTTTTTTTATGTAAAATCCGGGATTTTTAAAATAAAATGAAAATATTTTAATTTTGTGCTTGACCAACGAATCGTTTTTGTTCTAAGATGATTGTATAGACAAAACGAAGGAAGGAACAAAGCCCCAGAAATTCGGGTAAAAACCGGAAAAACTGGAAAAACAATAACAACTGGAAAAAAATAAAAACAATAAATTGTAAATACATCAGTAAATACAAAAAATGTATTTTTTTCTTACAAATAACAAAGGACAGGAAGGGAGGTTTAACATGTCAAAAAACATCAAAGAGATTATGATTGCTCTGGATAAAGTTTTGACAACAACAGTATGGGTCAATGCTGATCGTCAAATAGTTTCATTAAGCGATGAATTGCATATTGGAAAAAATAATGCACCACGCTCTATTGAAGATTTATCACGTGCTGCGTTGATTGGTGCTTATGTTTCGTTGCAAATCAGAACAGACAATTTTGATGTGGCCGCGGAATCTTTGGAAACCGCTGATTTGGCTTTGCGTGTCAAAGAAATGGTTTTTTCCGAAGCGAAAAAAATCATGGACGCCGAACATGCAGAAGGCAAATCTGTAAATCGTATGGCCGCATAATTCAGTTTCCGTATAATTGCGGAAGGAAGGGAGCCCCGCCACAGTTTTTTAACTGTGGCGGTTTTTTATCGTCCGTAATTCAAAAGGCGGACATCATCAAATTCTGGATGGGTCATAAATATTTCAGAAATATATGGACATATAGAAACGACTTTGCGATGTTGAACGCGGGCCATAGATATTATTTCTTGGACCAAATATAATTCAATTTCTTTGGCGGAATATTGGGCGTCTATTTCGGCATCAGATATAATGATTTTATCAGATCCGGAACGAACAAAAAATATATTCCCAATTCGTTTGCCATTACATATCGCATATATGCGGCAACCGTTATCACCAATTTGAAAAGTTATGTCATTTCTGTTCATAAAAAAAATCCTGTGTCGTTGATATAAAATATAACACAGGATTTTTACATGACTATAAGATTGATTTCTTTCAAATAGAATCAAAATTTTTGCGGATTATTTTCGCGCTTTTACGCAAAGCACTTGATTCTATGGGATTCATTTTTGTGCGTAAATTCGCGATAACGCCTTTGTTGCCGATTATGCGCGGCAAAGACATAGCGACAGCGTCTTTGCCAACACCGTCAACAATTGATGTGGTTAATATGCGTTTTTCATCGTTGATAATCGCGTGTAATAAATCAGCAACTGCGGCGCCAATTCCATCCCAAGTTGCACCACGACCTTCGATTATTTCATACGCTGCATTTTTTACGCGATGTTCAATAGTTTTGCGTGTGGTTTCAGGCATTTGTTTTTCTGTCTGTTTACAGAAATCATCTAATTCAATTCCACCGATACAAACCGAAGACCAATTTATCACAGATGAATCGCCATGTTCACCAAGTACATAAGATGTTATTGAACGCGTTGAAACATCAAGTTGGCGCGATAAAATAATTTTGAATCGTGCTGAATCCAACATAGTTCCTGTGCCAATTATGCGTGTTGCCGGCAATCTTGATAATTTTTGTGCCAACATAACCATAACGTCCAATGGATTTGTGACGATTACAAGTTTAACATTTCTTGAATCTACATTTGCCATAACGCGTGGGACTATGTCAGAAATAACCGCAGCATTTTTTTGTAATAAATCTGTGCGTGTTTCGCCAGGTTTTTGATTTGCGCCCGCGGCGATAATTACTATTTCACATCCGCGAATTCCGCGATAATTAGAAACAGCTGTGATTTTTATATCGTACGAGAAAGCAGACGCATGTCCCAAATCTTCTGCCGCAGCGCGTGCGCGAACACCATCGCGGTCAAATAAAACTATCTCTTGTGCAAGGCCGGTGTTTTTTACCGCTGTTGCGATTGCTGAACCAACCGAACCCACACCAATAATTGCTGTCTTCATAATTTTCTCCTGATTTATATGTCAATATAATTATATCATAAAAAGCATTTGATAAAAACATTTATGTTTTGCTAAGATTCCTGAACAAAAAGGAAAGGATGTTTTAATGAAAAAAATTTTATGCTTTGGTGTGGTTGGCGATAAATATAAAAACGCAATTGAAAATGCTATGCGGGAATGTCCTGATTTGGCAGGTTGGGAACAGGTCGGTACAGATGATGAATTACCAAATTCCAATGCGGAATATATTTTGATGAAATGCGATATCCACAGTGATGATTTTTTGCGTCGAATTATCGCGATAAATAAAAAACAAATAAGCGGTGAAAAATTTTATTTAACACATTGTGGAATTTTCTTTGATAAAAGTGGGGCGCGTCCGCCTTTTATTTTGACTGACGCAGCATGTATCCCAATGCCCGATGAAAATCAATTAACACACATTGTGCAAAATGCTGTTTCTTTGTTTGGACAAGTTTTGAATAGTTCACGCGCACCTTTTGTATCACTTGTTTCTGCAGGCGGTGATACAAATACAAAATTGTCGCCGATGTTGTATAATTGGTATGAAAAACATAAAAAAGAGTTTCCAAATGATACTTTGCGGATTGAACAATTAGATGTTGCGCTGGATAAAGATATTCGCATGGAAAAACATCTGTCTGGCGAAATCGCAGACATTGTTGTTGTGGATAATATCAATACAGGCAATGCAATATTCAAATCTTTATCAGTTTTTGGAAATTGGGAACCGGCATGCTTTTTAATGGGGGCAAAAAATATGGTTATATTAAATTCACGCGGTGCAACCGAAAGCGCATTAACAAAAAATATAATATTAGCCGTTAAAAATTAAAATCGCCCGTTTGGGCGATTTTTTTTAATAAGATTTTGCGACGAATACAAAACTTGGATCATTATCATCAAGGCAACGACGACTGATTTTGTATTTTTCAATCAAACCATCAAATTCTTCATTTGTTGTTTGATCGTATTTAATACGGAAAAAACCAATCTTGCCAGATTCCAACGCGGATTCTAATTCAGTCAAAGAATCAACATTTGTAATCATTGTTTTGTTGCGTGCTTCGACAGCCTTGAACATATCGTGTTGAATTGTATCCAACATATTTTTCGCATCGTTTATGAAATGTTCTGTCGCCACAGTTGTTTTGGACGATTTGCCCAAATCACGACGTGTGACAGTCAAAGTTTTTTCTTCCATTTCGCGTGCGCCAATTTCAACGCGCAAAGGTACGCCGCGTTTAATCCATTTCCACATTTTGTCAGGTGCGCGTGCATCACTGTCATCAACCAAGACACGAATGCCTTTGTCGCGCAACTGTTCTGCCAACTTATGCGAATAAGCATTTAATTCATCAGCGCTTTCTTCGCGTGTAATAGGTATGATAACAATTTGATAAGGCGCAACAGCAGGTGGCAAAACCAAACCATCATCATCAGAATGTGTCATAAACAATCCGCCCATCATACGTGTAGATGTTCCCCAACTTGTTGTCCAACCATAATTCAATTGGCGATTTGTGCCAAGGTATTGAATTCCAAAAGATTTGGCAAAATGTTGGCCAAGGTCGTGTGAAGTACCGGCCTGCAAAGCTTTACCGTCTTGCATAATTTGTTCAACAGTGTATGTGTGGTCTGCGCCAGCAAATCTTTCTTCGGGGGTTTTTTCGCCCATTATCACAGGTATTGCCAAAACATTAGCCATGTATTCGGCATACATTTTATGCATCTTGCGTGCGTCTTCGTTTGCTTCTTCATGCGTGGCAAAAACATTATGTCCTTCTTGCCAGTTGAATTCAGCAGTACGCAAGAACAATCTTGGGCGCATTTCCCAACGCATAACATTAACCCACTGATTTAATTTCAATGGTAAATCACGATAAGATTGAACCCAACGTGCCATCGCTTCGCCAATGATAGTTTCGGATGTTGGACGAATAACATAAGGTTCTGTTAACTTTGCCTCAGGATCAGGTTGTAAGGTTCCATCAATCATTTTTAATCTGTAATGTGTGACAACCGCGGCTTCTTTAGCAAATCCTGCGACATGTTCTGCTTCTTTGTTAAAGAAATTAATAGGTATTAACAATGGAAAGTTTGCGTTTAACACACCACTTGCCTTGATGCGTTTGTCCATTTCGTCGCGCATAAGTTCCCATATTGCCCAACCATAAGGCTTTATCGTCATACAACCACGTACAGGTGAATTTTCTGCCAAATCTGCCGCCGTGATTAAATTTTGATACCATTCATTAAAATTTTCTTCTCTGGTTGGTGTTATTGCTGTTTTCATTTTATTCACTCTTATTATCAATTATTTGTTTTTCATATAAGTTTCTGAAATTATTTCGTGCAGTTTGTCTGCAATCTGTTTTCTGTCCATACCCGATAAATCGGGAACGGGTAAGACGTCGATTTCAACCAAGAAACCACCCAAAAGCATTATGTGAAAAACCTGCATAAACGCACTGCGTTCTTTTTTACAATGTGGGCCACAGTCTTGTTTACAGTTATCAAAATAAGCAAAATGATTCGCCATATCTTCATCGCTTATCTTTGTGCCGTCTTTCAAACGATAATGTATAACCACAGGTTGAACTGTTATGCCTGTTTTTTCCACAATATCAAACATAGAACTTTTGAATTGTTTTATGTATGCGCCGTTGGTTGTTGTACCTTCTGGAAAAATGAACATTGGATAATCAACTTTGTCCAATTCAGATTTAATTGCCCCCAAAGCTTCTATAGCATGGGAAGGGCGGCGATCAATAAATACAACACCAAATTTTTTCGCAATCCACCCAACAAGTGGCCATTCACCAATTTCTTTTTTACCAAAGAAAGAGCCGCCAAATGCCACAGGCATAGTTGCCATTTCAAAAATTGAAATATGATTACATACGCAAAGCAGTGGACGCTTTTTCGAAAGTTCGCCTTTAACTTTGAACTTTACACCAGTCATAAAATTAAACTGACGCATAAAGAAACGCATGTATTTTACCGATGATTTACCCTTTGGGATAAAGCAAAGAACAAAAGCATTCAACAATACCATTGCCCAGGCAACCATAAACCATAAAAACTTTATTGGTACGATAAAAACATTAGGTTTGCGAATTTGCATGTTTTATTTATCCTCAACTTCTTCTTCTTTATCGATGTATTCAATGTCGTCAGCGTCTTCGCGCATAAACAATTCACCAAAAGCGCGTATCGCTTTGGCCGTGCCTGTGATTGGCGACATAATTATACGTGTTAACAGATGAAGTGGACCTTCTTTGATTTCGAATTCATCAAAAGCATTTTCAGAACCAGCAAAATGTTTCTGATATGTTTTATCAACATTTTTAGTTTGAACCAAAACAAATACGTCATATGTTCCAAAAGGTTTATCAATAAACACGCCACGACCAAATGTAGCACCAAGACGCAAATAACCCTTAATCAAAGGAGTCATTTGTTTTTTTGCTTCTTCTTCGTTAACAAAGACGCGTGGCAAAATATTCATCTGGGTCATACGTGGATCAACACTTGGATCAAGGTTTTCTTTTAATACAGTTGCGCGCAAATGAAGTGGTGATAAACAATTATAGTAAAGATAAGATAATGCCTGGGCCGATTGTGCAGGATTAGTTCCAACAAAAGATGGTACACCAAACAAAATTACAACCTTGCGCTTTACAACATATTCGCAAAGACCAACCCAAAGTAATCGCATAACCAAACCGTTTTCACGATATTCTTGCTTTACACAAGCACGCGACATTTCAGCAATATTGCCGTTAACTTTCTTTATTTTTGATAAATTAAATTCGCTTTCGGTATAAAAACCACCCATTTTTTCAGCAGCATCCCTGTCGATAATGCGATATGTCCCAACAATTTTATTGTTGTGAAAAACAGCCATGTAATCGGCATAAGTATCATACGCATCGTATTCTTCGCCAAGGTTTTTTTGTTCTTCGGTTGCCGAAGCATTTTCTTCAACACAAAAAACTTCATAGCGCAATTGGCGTACCTGCTTTCGTTCTTCTTTGTTGCGTGTTAAGCGAACTTCATAGTCGCGAACTTTTATTGCCATTATAATTTCCTTTGTAATAATACTAGGTATGATACCAAAGAAAAGTATCATAAGCAATTATTTTTATTTTTTCTGGACTTTTAGGATTTTTTGTATATGGGATGTCTTAATGTTTTAACTTTTCAGATAATTCAGCAATGGCCAAAGCATACCATGATGAATTATTCCACTTTTTAATTCTGTAAAAATTAGGATATGTTAAATACGCATTAACCACAGGCATTGGCGCGACATCTGTATCATAAACCTGCGCTTGTGATAAATCGGCAGAATCTATGTTTTTTGCGTCGGCAACCAATCCAACAACCGTGTCACTTGGTGGTAGTGGTGTTCCATCAGTTTGCATAACACCCATAGCCGCCCATTCTGTGAAAGTTTTTTTCTTGTCACCGTTCATAAAATCTTTATCAAAATTCGCGGGCAAAATAACCTTGTATACAATTGGTTCATCGTGGTTCCATCCCAATTTGTTCAAGTAATTTCCAGCACTGTACATCGCATCGCTGATGTTGTTAATAATGTCAATGCGATTATCGCCATTTCCATCGGCGCCATATTGTGCCAAAGTCGTTGGGATAAATTGAAAGTGTCCCATTGCGCCGGCCCAACTGCCATGAATGTGTGTTATGGATAATTTGTTTTGGTCGGCGATTTTCATTAAGGCAATTAATTGTTTTGAAAAGAATTCTTCACGACGCCCTTCGTAAATCAGGGTTATAAAAGCATTAGTTAATTGATGTTTGGACTTTACAGCACCGTAATTAGATTCCATACCCCAAAAAGCCAACATCACATGACGTGGTATTCCATATTTTGTTTCAACATGTGATAACAATGTTGGATATGTTGCACGCTGCTTTTTTCCAGTCTTTATGCGGTCTTCGTTCACAGTGCGATTAAGATATTGTTCCAATGTTAATTTGAATTCAGATTGATTTTTATCAGATTTTACAATGCTTGGGATAAAAACAGGGGATTTCAAAGTATCATCTATGACAGATTTGCTGATGTTTTCAGCAGCTGCGCGCGCCCTTATGTCTGACATTATTTTATCCCATCTGTCCAAATCAAAAGAGCCACGATCAGCCAATGCTGTGCCTATGACAGACATAGCAAATAACCCGCAAAGCATAGGTTTATATTTCATTTTACCCCCGCATTAATTAAAACGAATATTTTAATCCAATGTGCAAGCCGAATGAACGCCAAGTCCCTTCGGTCAACGCCTGTGAAATATGTTCTGTGTACGCAGGCACAGTTTCAGTAATCCAGTTGCCAGGGTTGGTTTCATCTTCGTAATATATAATAGATTCAGCAACATATAATTCGCCTGGAATCTTGCCAATATGGAAATAATCTGTGTCCGCTTTTAATGATAAAGCCATGCGATCCGACAATTGGTATGAATATTCCATCTCAGCCTCATACGCAAAGGCGCCATTGCTTCCTTCGTCCAAGAAACTTGGGTTTTGTTGCCAATCATCACGATTTGGCCAAATCCCTTCGGAAGAATATTTAGGCATGCTGACCTGGACATAAAAGCGTAATTTGTCGGACAATGTCATTTGCTTTTCCATTTCCAGTCCAAGGTAAAAGCCAGACCATGTTGTGTTATAGATGTGTGTTGTGCCATCAACCATAACCACGCCATCGCCACCGATAACGACGCATTCCCCTTCGGGTACGCCCCAAGGCAAAGTGCCCATGCTTGAAGAATAATTTTCTGTGAATATTTCTTGACCCAAAGGATATAAAACACCGTCAATTGTTGCACCACCAGTAGACGCTATCACAACCTTGATATCTTCGGGACCCATACAAATTTGATAAAGCCCATCATTGTCGCCAATATTTACATTTGTGCCAACAGCATAATAATTCCCCGCAGTATCGCGGAAAACATAATCGCCCGAACTTGTCATCAAAGGTAAATAAATGCCAGGATTAGGATACAAATGGTTGGCCATTTCCAAATTGTGTTTGAAAATTTCATAACCGATATGTGGACTTATTTTCCAGCCGCCCAGGTTCCAAATATGATGTGCCGATACACCCAATTTGAATTTTTGAGTATCGCCACTTTGGTCACCCATTGAAATAGTAAAAATTCCATCTGTTGGTGTTGCATAATCATATGGTTCCAAGTCATAGTCCATGGACAAACCGCCACCAGACATTTTACCATAAGAATATTCGCCATACACACCCAAATCAAAACCGTGAATATCGAAAATATGTTTTGCCCCAACGTTGATTTCGTTGATAAGCATATCATCCCATTCCAATATAGAATTTACACCAGTTCTGAATTCAAAATCTGCGAAACGACGCGTATAATCAACATACACACTTGTATTCAGTTCGGATGTTGGTTTGGCAACACCCTTGGTCGTCATTGTGCCAACCGTTTCATATTGTTGATATACCTGTTGACGTGGAACCTGATAAGAATATTGTTGCGACCCAATAACCTGTTTTTTACCAGATGTTCCAACATATTGCGAATAACCATAGTTTTGATATTTGCCGTACCCAACCTGATTTGCATTTGGGTTTCCAGAATCCGCATAAAAAGCAGGCACCCCTTCATTAGACGCATTACACGCCAAATGGGGCAGAATTGCGCACAAAAAAGCCAAAATTTTCTTTTCCATATTCCTTTCTTGAAGTCATTATAACATAAAAAATATTTTTAAGTAAAGCATTTGTTTGTGTTGAATTTTGTTTTTTTGTGTTTATTATTTTTCGTATGTCTTTTTCACATAATATTTATATTCATGTTCCTTTTTGTGCCACTAAATGCAACTATTGTGCCTTTTATTCTGTGGCGTGTTCAAATCCAGATTGGGAAAAATACGCAAATGATATATGCACTGAATTAAAATTTTGGTCGAATAGGTTGGGTAAGATAAATGTACCAACTGTGTTTTTCGGCGGTGGAACGCCATCTCTTATGCCGATAAGTGTTTTTGAAAAAATAATGAATTGTATTCAAGATTGCTTTTATATAGAAAAAGATTGTGAAATAACTTTGGAAGCCAATCCGGGAACTATGGATGCCGAAAAACTATCAGGTTTTAAGAAATGTGGTGTAAACAGATTGTCGGTTGGTGTTCAATCTTTATATCCTGACGAATTATTATTTTTGGGACGTAAACACAGTGTGGCTCAGGCCAAAGGTTTATTGAATGTGGCAAAGAATATGGGGCTGCGTGTGTCTGCTGATTTTATCTATGGTTTGCCAAATCAAAATGTGCAATCTGTGATAGATTTGTGTCGTGATATAAATGATTTGGAATTATCGCATGTTTCTATGTATGAATTGACCATAGAAAAAAATACACATTTTGGAAAAATGAATTTGAAAATGCCTGATAACGATTTGATGGCGCAAATGTATATGGCAATCACTGAAAATTTATCTTTGCCGCGATATGAAGTATCTAACTATGCTGTGTCCGGTGAAGAATGTCGGCACAATCAAAATGTGTGGAATGGTGATGCGTATATTGGTATTGGACGTGGTGCAGCTGGCCGTGTGTTTATGAATGGTGCTTGGTATGAACAACGCGGGTCAAATGAATTATTTGAACGAATAAGTAATGAAACACGTGCTGTTGAAAAAATATTGACAGGTATGCGCACCATGCGCGGGGTTAAATTAACAGAAGATGTAAAAAATCAAATCAATTTTGATTGGGTGAATTCACATAAAGATTTAGTTGAAATAAATTTTGAATATTTGCATACTACTGCAAATGGTATGTTGATTTTGGACGACATAATAACGGATTTAATAAAATGAAAAGTAAATTGTTAAACATAATTGGGATAATTGCTGTATGTGTTGCGGTTATTGTCGCTGTGTTTGTAAAAAAGGAGAAATTTATGCAAATGGGAATAAAACTTGAAAATATGGATATGAATGTAAAACCAGGAAATGATTTTTATGATTTTGCGACAATCGGTTGGCGCAATAATAATCCGATTCCAAATGATTATACTCGTTTTGGTTCTTTTGAATTGGTTGATAAAATGAACGATGAACGTGTTCGTGAAATTGTAGAACAAGACAATGGAAAAATAGGAATGCTTTACAATATCGCGATGGATGAACAAAAATTAAATGCTGATAAAATTACACCAATTCAAAAATATTTAAAAGAGATAGATGAAATAAAAACACGCGAAGATTTACCAAAATATCTTGGTCGTATGCACCGTTTTTCTTCTGCATTTTGGGGTGATGGTGTAGAACTGGATGAAAAAGACAGCACACATTATCTTTATAACATAACGCAAGGTGGCACAGGTTTATCACGTGATTATTATTTTGATGATGATGACAAATCAAAACAAATCAGAAAGAAATACAAAGAATACATAAAAACACAAATGAAAAATTTTGGTGAAGATGTGGATGCGGATAAGTTATATGCATTCGAAGAACGTATGGCGAAATCTTTTTATAAAAAAGAAAAACTGCGTGATCCATTAAGCAATTATCACAAAAAATCTTATGCAGAATTGAAAAACGAATTTAATGGTTTTGATTGGAACGCATATTTTGATGCACGTGGTGTAAAGCCAGAATTTGTGAACATAAGACAGATTGAACCAATAAATGAATCAATCGCGATTATCAATGATACTGATTTGGATTTAATAAAAACTTATTTGAAGTTTAGAATTGTTAATGGTGCAACATCTTTCTTGGATAACAAGACATACGATATTGCTTTTGATTTTTATAATCGTGAAATGGGCGGACAAAAAGAACCAAAGCCGCGTTGGAAAAGGGCTATCAATATGATTGACGGTTCGTTGGGTGAAATGGTTGGTCAAATTTATGTCAAAAAATATTTCCCACAAGAAAACAAAAAACGTATGGAAAATTTGGTTGCAAATCTTGGACGTGCATACGAAGCCAGAATTAAAAATTTAACTTGGATGAGTGAAGATACAAAAAAGCAAGCAATACAAAAATTACATACTTTCCGTGCAAAAATCGGATATCCAGATAAATGGCGTGATTATTCAAAACTGGAAATTAAAAACGATTCATTATATGAAAATATGATGCGCGTTTCTGAATTTGAAGATGCATTCTGGTTGGCCAAGGTTGGTAAAGAAAAAGACCCAACTATATGGTATATGAATGCTCACGAAGTTAATGCGTATTACGACCCATCAACGAACGAGATTTGTTTCCCTGCGGGCATTTTGCAATATCCGTTTTTTGATATGGAATCTGATGATGCGTTTAATTATGGTGCAATCGGATCTATTATCGGTCATGAAATGACACATGGTTTTGATGACCAGGGAAGACATTTTGATATGGACGGTAATATGAAAGATTGGTGGCTGGATACGGATGCGAAACAATTTGAAACACGTGCCAATATTATGAAGGAACATTTCAATAATATTTTAGTCGCACCGGGTGTTCATGCAAATGGTGAATTTACATTGGGTGAAAATTTGGCTGACTATGGTGGAGTAACGATTGCCTTTGATGCATATAAAAAATTTGGTGAAAAGTCCGAAGATGCAAATGGATTTACCGCAGACCAAAGATTTTTTATCGCTTATGCTATGACAGAGGCAAGCAATATTCGCGAAGAAGACGCATTGCGTTTAACAAAAACAAATGAACATTCGCTGTCGCGTTGGCGTGTGAACGGAATCTTGCCGCATGTAGAGGCCTGGTATGATGTTTATGATATAAAGCCTGATGATGCCCTGTATATTGCGCCTGAAAAACGTGTAAGATTGTGGTAATAAAAAAATCGCCCGTTTGGGCGATTTTTTAATAAATTTATTTTTTTGCAACAATTTTTTTAAAGTTTGCACTTGGGTGAAAAGTCGCAACGCGTCTTGCAGAAATTACCGCCGGTACGCCTGTCCTTGGGTTGCGGCCAATACGCGCAGATTTTGATAAAATCTTGAATGTGCCGAATCCGGTAATTTTAACATCTTCGCCATTAATCAAAGATTGTTCGATTTCATCAAATATAATATCTATCATTTTATAAGAATCAGATGCTGTTAAACCAAAGCGGTCCCGCAGAGCATTTGCCAAATCAAGTCTTGTTATTGTTGCCATAATAAAATCCTTTGCCCACAATATTATACAAAAGGTTTTGATATTGCAATTACTAAATGTTGATTTATTTTTTTATTAATGTAAAATGAGCGGACAGGTCCTTATAGTTCAACAGGATAGAACAAATCCCTCCTAAGGATTAGATGCAGGTTCGAGTCCTGCTGGGGACGCCATCAGTTTTCATTATTGTATGTGAAAATAAAGGGTATATCGATGAAAAACAAAGCTGTGAAAATTGGATTAGTTGCGTCTGTTTTGCCGCATTTGTTTTGCTGTGTTTTGCCAATAGTATTATCTTTGATTGGTTTGTTCGCGCCAGAGGTTGCACATTCTTCTTTAATTCCTGAATCTGTCGAACCGTGGATTTTTGTTTTTTCGGCTGTAATGTTGGGCTTGTCATGGATTTTGGTTTTGCGCGATTGCCCTTGCGCCGAATGCGAAGAAGAAAAATCTCACAGAAAACAAAAAATAATTTTATCTGTGATAACAATCGTCTTTTTTATAAGTATTTTATTACATATACTTTCACACGGAAATTAACGCTTTTTCTTGTTTGAATTAACAGACGGTATAGAAACATTTGTTTCTGTATTTGTGCGTGAAAGATTAAGACCAGGTATAAATGTGCCAATCGCGTCGCCATTCAAAGTGCTTAAAGCGTCTGGATTTGTGTTCGTGTAAAAACACTTTTCGCCATTTTCAATGGTTAAATTTGATGGATCTTGTACTTCGTCAGGAACATAAAAATAAGAACCTGTTGAATCTTCGAATTCTTGCATATAACAATCTGCAATTGTAAAGAATTGCCATGTGCCGCGAACAGTTAAATTATCGTCGTCCAATCCAACAACTGATTCCTGTACAGTAGCATCGTTTGGGCAAGGCGCACATGTGATAACAGAATTTGATGGATGACAAAGGTTGTTTAATATCGCCTCTCTATCACTGGCATAAACTGATTCTTGTGCGGATTGAATGTTGTCATCACTGTCATAATAAGACAAGACTGTGTTAGCATTGTGTCCAAAAAATGTTCGCATCTGTTCGAATAATTCAAGAACATTATTTCCAACATGATAATTTTTTGTTGTTATTTCATTGTTTGAAACTGGGTCGGGCAAAGTCGCACTTTTTAACCAATTAAAACCAACACGATAATTTCCACATTTATACACATATTGACCAGCCGGGCATAAAGACACAGTTGCATCAACATTTGTGCTGGTTGACATGCGTGTTCTTTGAAGTGTTTCTTGTCTGCCACTTATAAAAATTGGGTCGGCAGCATATACCGGTGTGATAATAATCACCAAAGTGGTAATACTGAATTTACAAAAAAAATCGTGATTGAATATCATCTCTTTTTCCCGATGAAAATATTTTATATTTTTTGTGTTTTTTTAGCAAGAAAAAAACAAAAAGTACTTGCATTTATTCTTGTGTTTTTTCTATAATCAATTTACGAAACAAGAAAGGAGTTTTTAAATATGAAAAAATTAATGTTGTCTTTGATTGGTTGTGCTTTTGCGTTTGGCGCAAATGCTGCGGATATAACTATTTTTTATGCGCCAACATGCCCACATTGCCATCATGCGCGCGATTTTATCGGTTCTTCATTGATATATGAATACGATAATTTACAGGTAAAAGAAGTTAATGTCACAAACGTTGATAATCGTCAGGCTTTTGTTGATGCTTTGTTCAAATGTGGTTATCAAAAAGGTGGCGTGCCAGTGGTTGTGATTGGTGATAAATGTTTCCAGGGGTATGCCGATTCTGTTAAGGCGGAATGGCGCGAAGCGGTTGAGGCTGATTTGACAGATGAACAAAAGGCTGCGGCTGCTGCGAACAAGACCGCTTTGGAACAAGATAAAGATGCCTTTATCGCTGCACATGCTGACAGAAAAAATGCTATTTCTGAACAAGAACCAGCAAAAAAAAATTAATTAATAAAATCGCAAAATCGAACGACACTGTGTTGTTAATCGGTTTTGCGATATTTTTGTTCTTGGGGTTGTTTTTTGTTGTATTCAAAAAACAAAAATAGGATTTTGTGATGTTTGATTTGACTGTTTTGGATTATATTTACATACTTGTTGTCTTGGCCTCTACAATTTGGGCAACTGTTCGTGGTGGTGTGTATGAAACAATTGCCACGTTGTCATGGATTGTTGCTGCTATATCTGCGCGTTTTGCGTCGCCTTTCTTGGATAAACAATTACAGAAATGGTTTGATGTGCCAGATTCAACAGTGGTCACATTGGTCGTATCTTATTTCTTGGTGTTCTTTGTCATATTGGTCATAGTTGGATTTATAAACCATAAAATTCGTGAAAGAATCCAAGACAGTTTTTTGTCTGTTGTTGATAAAACTTTGGGTGTTATATTCGGCATAATACGAAGCATCATTGTTATGGGATTTGTATATTGGGGAATGCTTTGGTATTATTCAGATGTTCCACGTGGTTTGCCGGCATGGATTGCAAATGCAAGAACAAGACCAGTAATGCAATTGACTGCGGTTAAAATGGATGATTGGTTCTTTTTTGGAAATAGTAAGTTGTTAAAAGGCGATACAGAACACGATCAAAAACAACATGCTAATTTGATAAGTCCGGCGGTCGCAAAAAAGAATACTGTCAAAGAAGATGCCGCACAAAAAAAAGTTGAAAGTGAAACAGGCTATAAATCTTCGGAACGCGCCGCATTGGAAAATCAGTTATTACAGATAGAATCTGTGGCAAACGCGATACAAAAGGAAAAGCAAGATTAAAAACCGTCTTTGACGGTTTTTTTATTATGCGATTTTTTGGAAAACAGTCCTGTTAAAATATGCGTTTTGTGTGGTTATAATTATGGTATGCGAAAAATAAAAATCTTTATTACTGTATTGTCTTTGTATGAATTTGTGATTTTAACAATATTACAAATCAAAGATTATTGTGTTGCGGTGTTTAATCATAATTTTTGTAGGACTGATAATTTCAAATATTTCTTGTTGTGTATAATGTTGCCCATGTTGGTCGCTTTGTTTGTTTGGTGGTTGCCAGAAATCGGGCGGCTTTTTTGTCCAAATAAATGTAAATGCGAAGAAAAAACAGAACACCCAGAGCCAACAAAAAATAATTCCAATGAAATAATATCAAGACAAGACATAGAAAGATTTATCACATCAGCAATTATGATTGGAATACAAAAATTTGCTGCCGCCCACCCAAAAACCCAGCAAACATTTGATAATATTTTGGATGTAATAAAAAACACGAAAACTAAGAGCAAAAGAAAAAAATAAAAGAATATTTCTTAAACAAAAACCCACCAAAAGGTGGGCCTTTATTAACGAAAATTTCTGGTGCCGGTTGAGGGACTTGAACCCCCGACCCTCTGATTACAAATCAGATGCTCTACCAGCTGAGCTAAACCGGCAAGGTGCTCTTATATTATATGTTTTATTTTATAAAATCAAGTATATTTTTTAAAAATTTGCTAAATATGACCCCAGAAAAAAACAAAAATCCAAAGCGGGCGAAAATGCCCGCTTTTTTAATATTGAAATCGTAAAAATCATTGCTACAATGAATTTTATGAAAAAAATACCAGAACTTTTGGCACCAGGTGGCACTTTGGATGCTTTCAAAACGGCGATTCTTTACGGGGCAGACGCGATTTATGCGGGATTGCCAGGCTTTTCTATGCGCGCGCGTGCTAAAATCACTGTGGACGAAGTAAAACAGGGGATTGATTTCGCACACGAACATGGGAAAAAGGTGTATTTGGCGTTTAATCTGTTCGCCCATGATCGCGATTATGATAATATGCCACGTGTAAGTCAGGTTTTGAATTATCTGCGTCCTGATGCTTTAATAGTTTCTGATGCTGGTGTTATTACATGGTTGAAAGAAAATCATCCTGATATTCCAATTCATATATCAACCCAGGCGAATATTTGCAGTGCATCCACTGTAAAGTTTTGGCAAAATGTTGGCGCGGTTCAATGCGTGCTTGCCCGCGAAGTATCACATAATGAATTTAAATCTATACGTGAACAGTGCCCGGACATAGGACTTGAAATATTCATTCATGGCGCGATGTGTATGGCTTATTCTGGACGTTGTTTGCTTTCAAATTATATTACTGGGCGTCCATCTAATCGTGGGGCGTGCGCGCAATTATGCCGTTGGAAATACGATGTTATTTTGCGTGAAAAAGAATCAGGTATCGAAATGCCAATTGATGAAGATGAACGCGGCGCATATATTATGAATTCCAAAGATTTATGTTTGATGCCGCGGCTTCGCGAAGTGATTGAATCTGGGCCTGATACATTAAAGATAGAAGGTCGTAATCGCAGTGAATATTATGTTGGTTCTGTGGTGCGGGCGTATCGTAATGCGATTGATGCGTATGTGCGCGACCCGGAAAATTTTGACCCAACGCCTTTTATGGAAGATTTGAACGTTTTGGAATCGCGTGGTTATACAACGGCTTTCTTTGATGGGCCTGTGCCACCAGAGGCACACGATTATGAATCTACACACTCTGTGTCTGATTGGCATGCCGCAGGTGTTATAACCGCAACTGACGATAAAAACATAACACTGGAATTGCGGAACGAAATAAAGCAGGGCGATGAAATTAAATTTATCTTGCCTTATACCACTGAAAAGGTTTCAGTCATTTTGGACGAAATTATAAACGCACGTACGGGGGAAAAGTTGCCAAAGATGTCCGCAGGCCAAAAGAATTCTTTGTTAATACCTGTCGAAAAAATCCCGGCAAAATATCGTGATAAATTTGTGCCATTGGTTTTGGCATACAGCCATAAATAAAAAAACGCCGAAATGGCGTTTTTTATTTCTGTTCAACCTTTAACGATGGAATGTCGGCGTAATCATTGTATTGTGATAAGAAACGCCCACCGGTCACGCATACAAAGTTAGATAAAGAATCTTCGTATTCACGCAAAGCAGATGTCCATCTTTCTGAGACCTCTGTCTTGGCGCCTTGGTATCCGGCGAATCCACCCAAAGCACCGCCTGTCGCTGTTCCAACGATTGTTCCTTTGGCACGTGCCTGATTTGACATATCAACCAATCCACCGTCATCAGCATCACGTGATACCGCATTAAAGCGGTATTGGTTTGTGCTGTTGTCTATTTCTTTGCCAACTGAGCCGTCATAATTTCTGAAATACAATTTTGGATGATTCGCAGCAGCAAGTTGTCTGTATTCTGATGCTTTGTACCCCAAAGCCTTGTTAAGTGGTGTATCAAACACAGCATAGGCACGTTCAGCTTTTTCTGCCTTGTTCGCACTATCAATTTTGAAAAACGTATTACTGCCGATATTTGTGTCGATTGTTTCTTCATAAATATCTGTTTCGCCTTCAACAGGTTCGTATTTAATAACATTGCTGTTGGCCTGGTCGCTGAAACCTGTTCTAAGGCTTTCAATACTGACAGGTTTTTCGCCTTTCTTTTTTACCATCACATCAACAAGATTAACAGAACGTGTTGTACATTTGGTTTTTTCATTTACCTCTTTACATCCCTTAACAGTTTTTCCGTTAATAGATATGATATAAAATTCGTTGTCGTCATCAGGTCCTAATTTATCACCGGCCTTTTGAACATTACCGATAACACAGTCGTGTTCAACGCCACCCACAGAACACTTTGTTGTTGCCAATACACCATCGCCACCGTTTGCGCCCGCCAACATATTTCCAATAATCATACCAGATGCCGCATTAACAGCAGTTGATTTAATTGTATCGCCGGCCACTTTGCCAGAATAAGTACTTGCTGCCATAATGCCGGCCCCCGTCACTGCGCCAATCGCAGTGTCTTTTAACTGAGTTTTGCCAGTGCCAATTGGAAGTTTGCCGTCGCTTTTTGCACCTGCTTCTTTTGGTGCCAATAAATTACCAGCAACGCCCGCGATAATCGCGCCCGCAGCAATTTTTAACCCTGCATTTTGCTTTTGTTCTTCGTTCATAACTGCTTCGACGTCTTCCATAGTTGGTGCCGCATCAGCAGGCAATTCAACCTTTGACAAGGCGGCCATATTATACCCCATAGATGGAAAATAATCTATGTTGCATTTCATAGACTGGCCTGCCGCAACAGTAGTTGTTGCCAACACAGCATTAGTGTGTGCGTCGCGCAATTCAACGACAGCAATACATTGTGGTTCTTTTTGAATACCGTATTCTGGAATGCCCCATCTAAAATTGCCGTTTGGGTAAATCAAAGAACAAGCTTCTAATTCGGAAACACTTGGGGCACCGGTTTGGCCACTTACAATAGAATTTGCCAATCTTTCGTCGTCAACCATCACAGGCAATGTTGCTGCTGCTGCGCTTACGCTGTTTGCCGCTAATTCTTGTTGATAACGTAAAGAATTTACCTGTTGATAAGATCCGGCGTATGAATGGCTGGAATTTTTTGTTTTTACAGCCGCATCCACTGGCATTGCCGAAATACATGCCAAAATTGCGGAAAACAAAGATAATTTACATATTTTGTTTGTCATTTATTAAAATTCCAATCTTAATCTTGCACCGACATCAAGACTGCTTAAAGTCCCACTTTCTGTCCAGTTTGTGTAATGGAAAACGCTGTCATAAGGGGCAGGGTATTCGTCGCCCGAACCATCACTTAACCATTCGGTCTGGGACACAACGATTGAACCAGATGTTTTAACTTTGCCCAAATGAGAATAGCGCACAAAGAAATCTAATTTTAACCCATCACTCATGGCCGTGGTCACACCGCCTTCCAATGCAAAGGCCAATTGTTCTGTTGTGCCACCATTGTGATATCCATATACGTCAGAAATAGCAGTTAATCCACCAGGTTCAATTGTTCCTGGGTCGCCATTCGCTTCGTCATAAAATGTATCGTCAAATACGATATAATCGGCGATAGTGTTTAACGCGATACCGACACCTGCGCCAACATAAGGACGCAAAGAACCGCCCGCAACATAGCCTGTGAATGAATCAATGTTGTAATATACATTCAACATTGTTGAATTGGATGTAATTGCGCCACCACTAACCTTGGCATCTGTGTATTCACCGTTTCCTTGGGATGTTTCGGCGTTCACAGCATAAGATATTCCGGTATAGCGCAAAAATGAAAAGTCAATGCGAACATCACTGTTGATTGCCGCACCAACAGAAACCTGTAAAGGAATCACAGAATCAGATGCAAATTCAGATATGCGGAAAGACCCCGGCGCAAAAAACGCATTGTCTTCGCCGGCATAATCCGCAGACATAGAACCCTTAATCATTGTGCTGTACGCCGCGGAAAGCCCGATATATAAACCGCTGTCTGCCAATCTGTCAAAGTCAGTAGACTGATAATATTGGCGGCCGGCATTTGTTGCCGAAGAACCAACACGTGGCAAAGCACCTGTCACACGATTTGGATTTGTTGCACCAACATTGGTTGTCATTGGACGACCATTGGTACTGGACGCCGCAACCAATTGCTGTGAAGTTATGTTCGAATTTCGTCCGGTTATCTGTGGTTGGTTATTTATGACATAGCCCTGACGCGCCAATTGTTGTGGATTATACACAGGATAGGCGGCATCTGCCACAAAAGGCAATGACGAAATAAATCCTGTCAAAGCCGCAAGAATCGTAGTCTTTTTCATCTTTATATAAACTTCCTTTGCACATATTATATCATAAAACGGCATCTAAAAAAAGCCCTAAAAAAGCAAAAATGATAAAAAACAAAAAAGCACCCTGAAACCAGGGTGCTAATGTCCGATATAAAATTAATTTTTGTTTTTTGAATTAGAATCTTGCGTTCAATCTTAACCCAACTTCTAATTTCACGTCAGTTCCGTTTTGAGAATTAGCGTGAGAATCATCAAATGTGTATTCAGTGAACAATGTCAATTGAATATTGTCAGCCACCTGATTAGCAACATTTAATCTTAAAATATATTCTTCCCAGCCATCTTTCATGTCAGAAAACTTTTCCGCCAATCCTTGGGCGATTTGTTCTGGTGAAGGAGCGATTCCTGGCGCAATTGAAGTGTTTGATGTTTTTGTATGAACACTTTCTACGCCGTTATCAGCGTGTTCATAGTATTCAAAACCACCGCCAATTGACCAAGTATCGTTAAATTGATAGTTAGTATCAAAACCAAAACTAAGTTCACTTGTAGATTTCAAGTTAACAGATATTTCGTCTGGGAAACCAACAGCAACCAATGGTGTCGTTGTACCAGGAATAGGCGCATTAGGGTCAATCGCAATTTTGTTGTTGTGATTACCAAATGTTTGTAAATATTCAAAGCGTCCAGCCAAAGTAAACTTATCCCAAGTTTTACCAAGACGTGTTCCAAATATCGCACCATAACGACCGTGTGAATAATTATCAAATTTGAAACCACGTGCAGTATAAGTCCCCTTCATCGGTGTAATACCAGACAAGAACATTTCGCCATATATATCCCAAACCACAGGTTCTGTTTCTTCCAAAACGCGATACATCAAGCCAATGCGGCCACGATGCATGCCCTTGCGGTCAATATCATCGTCATGAGTATAACCAAAACGGCCAAGTACGGTCAACCTGTCTGTTATACCATAACCCATATCTTCGCTGAAACGCCATACAGGAAATTCGTTTGTGTGTGCAAGACCCCTTGCAATCAAAGCATCTGTGCTGTCTGTTCTTTTGTACATCACAGCAGCGCCTGTTTTCAAATACACTTCTCTATTTTTAGGCATATAAAGTGGATTTTCCATGTTTGATACAGCGAAAGCACCACTTGAAACAACAGATGCTGTGGCCGCAATCAAACATTTCAAAGAATTTTTCATCCATTTCTCCTTTTTTATTTGATGAAATAACCAACCCCCATTATTGGCAAGATTGGCGCTGTACCCATACCGCCCATTATTGGCAACAGTATGTTTTGCGATACAGCGCATATATTCTTATATATTTTGCCACGTATGTCAAAAGATAATTTATGTTGACATAAGACTTGAAATATGACACACGGAACTTATATTCATATGTGTAGGGGCAAGAAACCTAAGGAAACCAAAGGGGTGCGCCATGATGAATGATTTAGAAAAAAGAAATTTCGATTTAGAATTTCAGCAAAAAAAATTTATAATGTTGGGTGGTGAATTGAAAAATGTTTCTTCAAAATTACCACCAGAAGTAATAAAAAAAATGAAACAAGAATATGTCAAAATGTTTTATGCTTTTACTTCAATAAATTGGGGACAGGGTAAAACACTTGGTGTGTCTTGGCAAAAGGCGCTTTCTCAAATGGATGCTTTTGTTACGACAAAGATGAAAATCGCCAATCATCCAATCAATGCTGAATTAATAAAGTTCCATCAAGAAACTCGTCGTCAAATCGCAAAGTCAATAATGACGAATCCTTATGTGGACGAAAAATTAAACGAACGTTTTCAAAAAAGTTTCTTTGATTATGGAAATAAAACATTATCAGAATCTAAACATGCTTTGGATGATATGTTTAAGAAATATATGCCACGTCAAGAAATTACCAAAAAACCACAAACTTTTGAATTTGATTTGGTGAAAAATAATATCCAAAAAATGATGCAACAATTAATGGCAGGACAAAATCAATATGCCGCATAAAGAAAGCCCTTTTTCAAGGGCTTTTTTATAGTAGTTTAATGTTTAACAATTTCCATCAACCTTGTCGCGACATCATCCATCTTTATACGAATCTGTTCCATTGTATCACGATAACGCAATGTGACAGTACCATCTTCCAATGTTTGATGGTCAACTGTTATACAAACAGGTGTGCCAATTTCGTCGTGTCTGCGATAGTTTTTACCGATGTTGCCGGAATTTTCCAATTCTATTTTTCCAATCCCCAGTTTTCGTAAATCATCAACCAACTTGTTCGATAAATCAACAATTTCAGGAACGTTGCGGACAAGTGGTATCACAGCCGCCTTGACCGGTGATAACCATGGCTTTAACTTTAACACAATGCGTGATTTGCCATCGCCAAGGTCTTCATCTGTATAGGCTTCAATCATCAATGCCAACATCGCACGATTCACGCCCATTGCGGTTTCAATTACATAAGGCACAAAGTTTTCACCAGTTTGTGCATCGCTGTAAAAAAGTTTTGTTGTTGAATCTTTGTTTTCAAGAACACGGGCAGACAAGTTAAATTCACTTTGTGATTTTGTGTGTGAACCCAAATCGAAATCTTGACGGTTGTGAACACCTTCGACTTCGTCAAATCCATCTGGGAATTCATATTCAATATCAACCGCGGCCTTGGCATAGTGTGCCAATTTTTCATGTGGCAAGAAACGAAGTTTTTCCGCCGGTATGCCAAGCGCATTTTTCCACCAATCTAATCTTGTCTGTTTCCAATATTCAAAATATTTTTCGTCTTCAGCCGGATTTACAAAGTATTGCATTTCTGCCTGTTCAAATTCGCGCATACGAAATACAAATCCGCGTGGTGAAATTTCATTACGAAAAGCCTTGCCAATTTGGGCAATTCCAAAAGGCAATTTATGTGGCTTGGCATCCAAAACATTTTTGAAATTTACATAAGTTGTTGTTGCTGTTTCAGGACGTAAATAAGCATTAATTGCGCCATCAGCAGTCGCACCAATAGATAAACCCATCATTAACTGATATGCGCGTGGTTCAGTTATTTCCGTACTGCCACAATTGTCGCATTTTGTTGGGTCTTTCATTTTATCTTGGCGCATGCGGGCACCGCATTTTTTACATTCAACCAATGGGTCTGAAAAGCCAGCCTCATGCCCGGAATATTTCCACATCAAACGGTTAGATATCAAAGCAGCGTCAAGCCCTTCGATATCGTTTCTTGCGTAAATCATCGCGTTCCACCAAGCGTTGCGAACATTACGCATCAATTCCACACCGTATGGACCGTAATCATACGCACCGCCAAGCCCACCATAAATTTCTGAACCTGTAAAGATGAATCCGCGTCTTTTACAAAGTGCAACTATGTCATTAACCGATTTTGCTGGCATTTTTTATAACCTTAATTTTTTATATGTCCATTTCAATTGCATTCGCAGGGCATACAGCAGCACAAGTACCGCATCCCATGCATTTTGTTTTGTCTATCTGGCATTTGCCGTTTCCATCATCGGATATAGCCATCGCCGGGCATACCCCCATGCAAGTATGGCAACCAATACATTTTGTTTTGTCTATTTTATAAGCCATTTTAATTTCCTTTTATTTAATTTCTGCTGTTTAACAAGCCAAGTATATATTCAAACATTGCAACAAAAGAAATGTACATGTGCAATGCGCCAAGCACAGCCAATTGATCTTTTTGTTCGCCATTGCCCAATGTGTAATATGCGTTCTTTAAGTTTTGCATATCATACGCTGCGAACAGTGCGAATATTAAAACACCAATCAGGCATACTATTTGATTGAATACAACACCCAATGGGCCTGTGAATATAGATACAACACCGACCAAGATTAAACCAATCATGCCGATAAACAAAAATGTTCCAAGAAAAGATAAATCTTTGACTGTTTTATAGCCAAATATCGCCATACAGGCAAACATCACAGCCGCCAAAATCAGCGCCATTATGATTGACATTGGACTTGATACCAAAATCATAGGTGTAATTGCGACACCCATCAAAATTGAATACAAAAACAATAATATTTTTGCAGTCGAAGGTTTCATAGCAAAAGCGCGTGCCTGGGCCCAAATGGACAATCCCAAACCACCAAATGCGATAATATAATATGTTGCTGATAAACCACCATTGCTGATTAACGCAGTCCATGCGCCAGTTGCCAACATAATGAAAGTAGTCAAAGCCGTCACAGCAACCGCCCCTGTCATAAGACCGAATATGCGTTTAAGATATGATTCTATGCCACCGCCAACTTTTGAAACAGATTTAATCATTGTTTTCTCCTGTGTTTTGTTGTTTACAAAGCGAAATATAATACACGATGGGTAATAATTCAAGCGATATAAAAACTTTTTTATTTATAACACTTGACAAATAAAATATTGTCAACTATAATATCTTTGTAATATTTAACCAAACCAAAAGGAACAGATATGACAAACATCGCAGCAGTAGAAATGGAATATCGTCACGACAGATTGGGACCATTGACAGTCAAAGGTCAAAAACGTGTTTTGATTAGTGGTCTTGAAACAAAGTTGACAGAAGTTAAATCAAAGAAAGAAGAATTGCAATTAGAAAGAGAATCTTTGATTAAAAGGGGTAGAGATTTAAGCGAAGAAGATATGAAACGTTTGACAAGACTTTGCCAAATTGAAAAAGATTTAACTGCTACAATTGCACAACAACGCGAAATGTTCAATATCCCAAAAACAAAATAATTTTTAAGATAAAGCCGCCGTTTGGCGGCTTTAATTTTTGGTTGAAAATAATTCCTTTTTAATAATAAAATGTTGAAAAAGGAATTTTAATTATGGCTATTGTTCTTAACCCTATTAACCCAGTTGCTTTTTCTGTATTTGGTTTGCCAATTCGTTGGTATGCGCTGGCATATATCGCCGGGTTTGTTATCGGTTATTATTTGTTTAAATATTTTACACGTCGCGATAATTCACAAATCTTTTTTTCAAAAAAGCAGTTGGATGATTTTTTAACTTATATAGTCTTGGGTGTTATTATTGGTGGAAGACTTGGGTATGTGTTGTTTTATAATTTTCCTTATTTTGCCGCGCACCCATTGGAAATATTGGCAGTTTGGCACGGCGGGATGAGTTTTCATGGTGGGTTGCTTGGTGTGATTTTTTCAACGTTTTTATTTGTCAAAAAACAAAAGTTCGCGGATAAATCTTTGGTGCGCAATTCATTTCGTGTACTGGATATTTTATCAGTAGTCGCGCCAATTGGAATTGGATTGGGACGCATAGCTAATTTTATAAATATGGAAGTTATGGGTCGTATAACAAATTCACCACTTGGTGTGGTCTTTGTTGGTGGGCCAGAATATCCGCGCCACCCAAGTCCTTTGTACGAGGCTGCGCTTGAAGGCATCGCTCTGTTTATCATAATGTGGTTGCTTTATACAAAAACAAGTTTGAAAACCAAGCCTGGTGCGATAAGTGGTCTGCTTTGTATGTTTTATGCGGTGTTCAGAATCTTTTGCGAACAATTTCGTCAACCAGACATACAAATTGGTTTTTTGACTTCGTGGGGTTTGACAATGGGCCAGATGCTTTCAGGCTTGATGTTCGTTGTTGGTGTGGTGGTATTTACCATCGCGATAAAAAGCAAGAATAATTAAGTTGACTTTTTGTGTTATAAACTATAAACTATGCTTGCTTTTTTAGTAAAGAAAAGAGTTATGGATGGTTGGTAGCAGTGGGATAATGGCGACGTGTCTTGACTGCGAAGCGAGGTAAGAGCAAACAAAGTTTGCGCATTACCAAAACCGTCGGTTTGAAAGAGCGTCGCGAAAAGAGTTATGGATGGTTGGCAGAGCGGTCGAATGCGACGGTCTTGAAAACCGCTGACGGGGCAACTCGTCCGGGGGTTCGAATCCCTCACCATCCGCCACAAAAACAAAATGCCCCTTTGGGCATTTTATTTTTGTCACGTATGGTTCGGGATAAAAGAACCCACGGACTGGGGTTCGACAAGCAGTAGATTTCACAAACAGAGTGCGGTGAAATCGTTACGATTGCCGCACAGCCGGCACGCAGTGCCGAGCGAGCGAATACGAGAATACACAATTAGAAAAATCATAAAAATCGCAGGAACAAGATTTTTATAGATTTTTGTTATTGCGCATCGAGGCGCCCCTCACCATCCGCCACCAATGGAAAATGTCCCAATTGGGACATTTTTATATAACAATATCATCTATTAATACAAACGCATGAAACGTTCTGCAATCCATTGTTTGTGATATTTTTTTGTACGTTGCGCTATTTTTTGAATTTTTTCTATTCCAAGTATGTTTTCAACAATTTGAATGTATGTTTCAACAGGTATATCTACATCTATCATGTTCATGCTTTCAAACCTGATATCGGGCCTTAATACAACCCCACAATTTATATTTTTATCCACTTCCTGTACTATATTTTTGTTTATTTGTATAACTTGGTTACCTATAGTTGTAACGTATGTCGCAATATAATCAGAACCGTCGTTTTTATCATAAACTTCATAAACACAAAAAACCCTTTGTGGTGTTTCTGTGACTGTCTTTTTTAAATGTAGTGAAAAAATATTACCGTTTAATTTCTGTGTTACCACTTTTATTAAAGCGTCAACTTGAGTTTCCGACATAGGGTTATCCATAAACATCTCCGTATTTTTGCATTGATTATACTTTATATATAATGTTAGTCAATTCGATAATTTTTTCGGGAATAGTTTTTATAATATTGGGATACTTCTCTCATAATATGTCAATTTCCATGTGTTTGCATATTTAAATATAGGAAAGTTCACAACAGAATACTAGCCCGCCAGATTAAAATTTTAAAAATCCACCAAGCGGTGGATTTTTTGATTTTAACGGCGGATGGTGAGGGATAGGTCAGAGCATCGCAGATGCGCATGACCAATCCGCAGATGAACAATTAAGAAAAATCATAAAAATCGCCAAAACGAAGTTTTTGGGTTCGATAACATTATGCTTAAAAAACTTGACTATGTCGATTTGCTTAGTAAAATGAGCCCAGAACAAGGAGTTCTTTATGACACAACAATATTATCCAAATATAGCGGTTCAACAAGCGTTAGTGAAAATTTTGAATCCTAAAAATAAAAAAGTATTCGTTACATTGGAAGAAACGTATGGCGATGGAATTAACGTTTTTGAAATAGAAAAATACACCGTAAAAAAAGTAAAAGGTGGCGTTTTATTTGAATATAAAAAAGAATCTTTAGAATCTTCATTTCGTAAAATATTGAAAATCAATGATACCGTTATAGAATATGATACAAAAGATACGCTTTTTAACTGTGGGCCTTTGGGTGATTTTTCTCGCTTTGTTGATAATACATTAGAACCAGCATTAGAACAAAAATTAGAAACACAAGCATATAATGAAGAATACAAAAAAGCCAAGCAAAATATGTCTGTGAAGGACAATCTGATAATTGAATATTTAAATAATACGTTACAAAAATAACAAAAACGCCCAATCGGGCGTTTTGTTATCTTGTTTTTTGTGTGCTTTGGTGTCTTTTTGCTTCTGTTGCGCGTGTAATAGCGTTGTTATATATTTTCTTGTAATCTACACTTTTGTCTTCTGATGTGATTCCATAATCGTTATAATATTTCAACGCCATAGTATAATTTGTTATAGCCTTGTCATAATTGCCTTGTTTTTCATATGCGATACCAGCGTTATAACAAGCCTTGGCATATTCTTTCTTTTCACTTGTTTTAAGAATCTTTTGACAATAAGAAATGCATTTATTATATTGACCCAACTTTTGATAAGTAATCGCAATATCGTTCAATAAATCGCAACCAAGCGCACCCTTGGCTTCAAGTTCCAAGAACTTTGCCAATGCGCCCTTAAAATCGCCTTGTTTGTATAATACAATTGCGGCTTCGTATTGGGCCTGTAAAGATTTTCCTTTGTTTGTTGTTGACAAAGTCAAAGGATTCTTTTTGAAATAAGATTTTAACTTTGTACAAATTGTCGCAGGTCCAATTCCGTTGCTATATACCACAGAAGTATATTTCTTTTTCGCATCATCAGAAAATGTTTTGTAATTTTTACTTGTCAAAGTTTGCGCAACCACACCGGATACATTTATACAAGAACTGCCCGAAGTTTTGCGTGGGCAAGCGTACATTTCCATCATCGCTTCGCAGAAACCGTTAACGTTCAAATACACCAAAGCTTCGAATTCACATCTGTCTTTTGTTCCACCGTTCGCAGGCCCTGTTTGACACCATGTCATAATTTTATTAGCGCATGCAATTGGATTTTTGTAATTATCATGAACAAAAGGGCAAAGTTTTATAATGTTTCCTTCGTTATTATACGCGGCGCAAAACAAAGCCGCAAATTCGTTTGGACGCAAAGAACAGCCCTGTAAATAACCGAACATACGCGCCAACACAGTTTTTCTTTTATCGAATTTTTTTGTTTCTGGATTTTGGGTCAACTTTCTGTATTTACCCCAACCAATAACCAATTTTAACATATCTTCGTGTGATATAGTTTTGTTGGAAAATGTTTTTGGATTAGAAGCCAGATGATACCACTTGGTCGCTGTGTCAGCGTATTTGCTGAAATCAAGGGGGGCAAATGTCGAACCCGTTCCCAAAGTATTTTTTGTTCCCTTGTATTTACCCTGGTCATCATATGCGTTAACCATTGGAACTTCTTCCAAAATTAATTCAGCAAAAATGATATTCAAAGACATATCAAATAATTTTTCCATGTCTTTCATAGTATTAATTTTTATCGGGTCAAAATTAGCTTTTGTTTGTTGGGTTAAAGATATTGTTTTTCCATGACGGACATTAGGTTTAACAGCAGTTGTCTTTGTTTTGGTCTGTGGTTTGCCAGCATTTTCAGTGTGCGCATTTGTCGCACTATGAACGCCAAAAACCAAAAGTCCACCAAGAATTATTTTTTTTAATTTTGAGGTCGCCGACGAAAATTGTTTTTTCTTTACCATTTGATAATCCTTTGTAATTATACTGAATTATAGCAGTGTATCTTTGGTATTATCAATAAAAAAAACGACCCGTTTGGGCCGTTTTTTATTCTGTTTTTTGATTCTTAGAATATGTATTTGATTGCACCACCAGTGATATAAGTCACACCAGCTTCGTAATCTGGACGTCTTGGGAATATCGCGCGGACATTAGCAGACAAAACCAAATGTTCAATCAATTCAAAGTCTAACCCAGCCTTGATTTCTGGGGCAAAAGACCATTTTGTTGAAGAATCGCCATTCACAGGGGCAATATGATATGCCATTGTGCCAAGACCAGCGCCAAGAACAAGGTCAATACGATTTTCTTTATCGCCGCTGATACGGATATAGCTGTCGTATGTCAAAGCCATATTGAATTGGTCAGCGCGTGCTTCGCGTGAATCTACAAATTTTTTGTTGATATTAGAATATGTGGTCTTTGTAGCACTTAAAGTAAGACCGCCGTTGTAAATATCAAAATAAGAACCAGCACGAACACCAGTTTCAAGACCAAATACAAAAAAATCTGTTGGGAAATCCCATCCCTTAATTTTTTCTACATCCTTGCCATGGTTGGAATATGATACGCCCTGTAATCCCATAGATGCACCGACAAAAGGATGATATTCCAAAGCGTTTGCACCAACGGAAATCAGCAAAGCCGCTGCACTTGTTAAAACTATATTTGATTTCATGTGTTTTCTCCTTATGTTTCACACTCGGTCACATTATATCGCGATTTAGGTATATAAACAAGACTTTTATTTTAATGTTTTTTGTGATAGAATAAATTCACATATAAAATATAGTAAAACATAGGGGTAAAAAATGGCGATGATTTATTGTCGTGAATGTGGGGCAAAACATTCTGATAGGGCAAAAGCATGTCCAAAATGCGGATATGTCGAATATGATTTGAATAAATCAGTAATTGTTTATTTCTTGTTGCTTTGGTTCGTGGGACTTTTGGGGGCACACCGTTTTTATGCCGGCAAAACAGCATCGGCGGTTGTTATGTTGGTATTAACACTTAGTGTGTTTGGAATTGTAATTACTGGAATTTGGTGGTTAATAGACCTTATCTATGCTATATGCAATCTGGGCAAGCCAGAAAATTTGTTTGAAAAAAAATAAAAAAATTTTGAAATTTTTTATTTCCTTATAAAAAAATTTATGATATAATACACCACGTCAGGGAAAAGTCTTTTTCCTTGATGGGGTGTAGTAACCCGTCTAAGGGCATCTGAGGCAGCGGATGTAAAACTTCTCCAACGTCATGGTTGGAGGGTCGTGAATAATGCGAAAGCACAATAAGCGCACAATTCTCTTAGATTGTTACTAACCTCCAACCGCCCGATTTTTTCAGGCGGTCTGTCATTTGGAAAAAGAGGGACAAGTATGAGAAGAGTGTTTTTATCGTGTTTGCCGGTTGTGATGTACGCAAATGCCGTATTTGCGGCCGATATCGCATCAAATGCATCGTCGGCGCAGTGCGTCGAACCGACGTTGCATCGTTATGAAGGTACAGCAAACCTTCAAGCGCAGTGGGAGGCAAATACAGTTCCACTTCGTTGGTACAGTAATTACACGATGATAAATCCCACAGATGCAATAGATGATTGTGAATATTCTGGTTCATTAACACGTCCAACAAACCCAAGCAGAA